>Ga0209085_1002116_pt1 | contig 11494 bp, 7 predicted proteins | sample C_131016_EF_Meta_FD_187310 | JGI IMG/M metagenome (GOLD analysis project Ga0209085, IMG submission 187310) | Freshwater microbial communities from Lake Croche, Canada to study carbon cycling - C_131016_EF_MetaG (SPAdes) (version 2) | ecosystem: Environmental > Aquatic > Freshwater > Lake | place...
TCCACTCAGATAGGGCATGATCACAAAAGAGAGAGCGTACCTGTAAACCATGTGTAAAGGCTAAATTTGTCGCTCTTGGTTGAATGTTTTGTGCTCCTTTCAGCATTAATGTAGCACGGCGTAATCTGTGTAAGAGGCTAGTAGAAGTGCCATTTAAGGCTGTTTCTAGCCATTTTTCGGGCTGTATATCTTGAATTTGACTGTAAAAGGCTGGACTAAAGACCTGCGATTGGTAGCCCCATAATCGATGAAATGTACCTAAATACTGCTCAACAAAGGTGGCTTCCCGATGTGCTCCCTGATAGATACTAGCAGCAACTAAGGGTTTATTTGTCCAACCAGCAAATAGCTGATCCCCTCCTTCCCCATTAAAAACCGTTTTGGTCTCCTGACTTGCGACTTGATTGAGTAAATAATGTAAATTTTTATTAACTTAATACTTTAAAACAATAATTACTAATTAAAATAAGGTAGGACAATTTAATATATACTTCACGGTCATAACTAGTTGACCGTAGGTCTCGTAGGGTCTACGCCAACAGCATGTAATGTGGTTATAGGTTTAAGATGTTCCCTATCCACAGAGCGCACATTTTATGTCAGTGCAAAGTATAATACTAAGTTGTATAAAATAACTTAAAGGGGTATTACTTTAGGAGGGTGTCATGTTTAGCTCAAGCGAATTTAGCTCGACCACGAATGTTGGCAATATTTTTGAAGTATCTCTACAAAGTGCGTATAGCAGCCTTATAACAGCCTCACAAAGTCAAGGTTTTTTGCAGAAGATAGCGCCAATATTTGGGGGTGGAAGTGAAGATTTAAGTAAATTACAAGAACTGGTTAATAGTTGGTCTGCAGGAGATTTCCGCCAATTACCAAACTTTAAGATTTTGCCAAGCAGTTCGCTCAACGGTGCCAATGGTGCATTTTCTGGAGCAGAACACACAATCTATCTGTCTTTAGGTTATCTTAGTCAAGGCTTGAACAATGCTGATATTTTAACAGGTGCAACTCAGACAATATTAGAAGAAATTGGACATTTTGTCGATACAGTAGTCAATCCTAAGGCAGATAGTCCAGGGGATGAAGGCGCATTATTTGCCGCAACTCTGATGGAAAAACATTTAAGTGATGCAGAAAGGCAACAGATCCAGCAAGAAGATGACCATGGCTTTGTCACTATTGAAGGTAGAAATATCCCTGTTGAACAGTCAGTGACACCATTTATTACAGTTACAAGTCCCAATGGTGGGGAAATTTTCCAAGCAGGTAGTAGTTACAATCTGACTTGGACGGATAATATTAGCGAGAATGTCAAGATTGATCTGTATAAAGGTAGTGTTAGTGTATATCAAAGTACTCTTTTAAGTTCTACTTTATCAGATGGGAGTGAAACAATAACACTTCCCAATAATTTATCGGCTGGAACAGATTACCGAATTAAAATCAGTAGCGTTTCTAATAGCAGTCTATTCGATTTTAGTGATCAGACGTTTACAATTTATCAGGGAGTCGTACCGCAATGGATTAAAAGCTTTGGAACTACTACTTATGAAGGACTCAATAAATCTCTAGTTGATAGTAGTGGCAATACCTACATGGTGGGAACTACTTTAGGTAACTTAGTCGGAACTAATGCTGGTGGATATGATATCTGGTTAACTAAATATGATACCAATGGCAATCAACTCTGGCTTCGACAATTTGGTACTTCTGGGAATGATGCCGCTAACCTAGCCCTAGACAGCAGTGGCAATATTTACCTGACAGGTTCCACTTTAGGTAACTTGGGGGGAACTAATGCTGGTGGATATGATGCCTGGTTAAGTAAATATGATAACAATGGCAATCAACTCTGGCTTCGACAATTTGGTACTTCTGGCTATGACAGCGCTAATGGACTAGCACTAGACAGTAGTGGCAATGTTTACTTAACAGGAAACACTACTGGTAATTTAGGGGGAACTAATGCCGGTAGTGGTGATGTCTGGGTAGGGAAGTATGATACCAATGGTAATCAACTCTGGCTTAAGCAGTTTGGTTCTTCTTTGGATGATTCCGCTTATTTTTTAACTCTAGGTAGTAATGGGAATATCTATCTGGCAGGAAGCACTACGGGGAACCTAGGCGGAAGTCCAGGGAATTTGTGGGTAGGAAAATATGACATTAATGGCAACCAACAATGGCTTCGACAGTTTGGACATGACGATCTGAATAAACTAGCGATAGATAGCAGTGGTAATGCCTATTTAACGGGAAGAACTTATTACAAAGTAGGAGGAACTCGCTCAAGTGAATATGATATCTGGTTAACTAAATATGATACAAATGGCGGTCAACAGTGGGTTAAGCAGTTTGGTTCTTCTGGAGATGATCAAGTTAATGACTTAGTTCTAGACAGGAATGGCAATGTTTATCTTACTGGATACACTAATGGTAAATTAGTAGTAACAAATGCTGGTATTTCTGATGCCTGGTTAACTAAATATGATACAAATGGCGGACAACAGTGGCTTAAACAGTTTGGCTCTTCTGGATTTGATATACCTTATGACTTAGCTTTAGATAATAATAACAATATTTATCTGGCAGGATCTACTAGTGGTGTCTTGGGCGAAATAAATGCAGGTGCGGGTACTTCGGATATATGGCTAGGAAAATATGATATTAATGGTAATCAAACCTGGCTTCGACAGTTTGGTTCTGTCGGATGGGACGCCGCCTATACTGTGGACTTAGACAGCAGTAGTAATATTTATCTTACAGGCACAACTTCAGGCGGCAGGCTAGGGGGAATTTATTCTATCGATAATATCTGGTTAGCAAAATATACCCAAAATAGTACTTATGATGGTTCATCTGTTATATCAGTAGTAGCAACAGACCCTAATGCAGCAGAAACAGCAACAGGAGTGACTCCTAACTCAGGTCTATTTACCCTCACTCGCACAGGACCTGTTACTAGTGCCTTAACGGTTAACTTGACTTTAACAGGAACAGCCACCAATGGCACAGACTATACCTCTATACCTTCAACCGCTACCTTTGCAGCAGGAAGTAGCACAGCAATAGTTAATGTCAACCCCATAGATGACACATTAGTAGAAGGCGATGAAACTGCCATATTAACCCTAACAGCAGGGACAAATTACACTCTAGGCACAGCTACAACAGCTACTGTCACTATTGCTGATAATGACTTTCCTGTTATATCAGTAGTAGCAACAGACCCTAATGCAGCAGAAACAGCAACAGGGGTAGCAGCTAACCCAGGTCTATTTACCCTCACTCGCACAGGACCTGTTACTAGTGCCTTAACTGTTAACTTGACTTTAACAGGAACAGCAACCAATGGCACAGACTATACCTCTATACCTTCAACCGCTACCTTTGCAGCAGGAAGTGCCACCACAACAGTTAATATCAACCCCATAGATGACACATTAGTAGAAGGCGATGAAACTGCCATATTAACCCTAACAGCAGGGACAAATTACACTCTAGGCACAGCTACAACAGCTACTGTCACTATTGCTGATAATGATTTTGCCCCAACCATTACCATTATTGCTACAGATCCCAACGCTGCTGAAACCGTCAGCGGACAAACTGCCAATCCTGGACAATTTACGGTAACTCGTACTGGTGATTTATCCAATTCTTTAATGGTCAATTATACCATTGGTGGTACTGCTACTCAAGCAATAGACTACAATAATTTAAGCGCCATAGTCACCTTTGCTGCTGGTTCATCTACTGCCACAATTGATATTAATCCCATTTATGACAATATAACTGAAGGCAATGAAACCGTTGTCTTAACTCTTGCTTCTGGTAGTACTTATATAATTGGAACATCTAATAATGCTACTGTGACAATTGCTGATTTTGTAATTCCAGTCAATAGTTTCCAAGCTGAATATTTCAACAATATTAGTTTAAGTGGTAATCCAGTCTTAAATCGGATAGAAAACAACATCAATTATGATTGGGGGGCTGGCAGTCCTGGTAATGGTATTGGTAATGATAACTTCTCGGCACGTTGGACTGGGGTATTTAACTTTGATGCAGGATCTTATTCATTCCATGCCAGTGTAGATGATGGAATGCGAATCTATGTTGATGGAAATTTAATCCATAATACTTGGACTTCACGTACTCAAGGTACTGAGTATACAACACCCCCTGTCTCTCTCTCCAAAGGCGATCATAAAATTCAAGTTGAATATTATGAAGCTGGTGGGTTAGCTATTGCTAAAGTGAACTGGATTAATGCTAATAATCCATCCAGTATATTTAACAGGGTCAGTGCTGTTAATTATGCCCAAACATATACTAACACTAGAAACCCTCAATATCATGATTACTCTTATGAAGGAGGGAACTGCGCTAATTTTGTTTCTCAATGCCTAATTGCAGGTGGAGTTTTATCTACGTCTCATATTAATGCTAACGAATTGACGAATTATCTTCTTCAAGGTAAAGCTCAACAGGTATCTTCTGTTTCTAATCTTCAAGCAGGAGATGTGATTGCTTATTCATGGGATGGTGGGCCAATCATGGATCATGTTGCCCTTTATATTGGCAATAATCAAGTTGCTAGTAATACTGCTGATGGTATTTGGCCTTGGAATATGGGGGGGGCACCACTTTATAAATTTCTCAAGATCATTGTTTGAGGTTATTTTTAAGATGAGAATTATCTACCTTACCCAATCAACATCAACCAAATTATCAGGATAATTCTTGTTGCTCACATTCCATAAAGGTCTAAATAAAAAGGGGGGTAAAATTCCCCTCTTTTAACAGGAAAAAGTCTTTTAATTGCAAGGTCATTTCTGCAGCCTGTCCAGGTTAACCTTGTTTTTTCTTAATAACAATGTCAAAATAAGCTGTAGAGTTCTTTTGCTTTAAGTCCATTTGATACCTTAATTAGTGATTTTTACTCATAGAGAAAAGTCGAATCATTATCTATCTTTATATCAGGGTATAGATCTGTTAATTCTTTTGTTATATGGCACCTGTGGTTTTCTTTAGGAATGTAAATAATTTTTTTATCTATTAATATAGCAAATAAATATTGAAATAAAGAAATACTGAGAGGAATTTGTTCAATGGGAGTTAAATTAATTTCTTCTTTTACTTTTTTTATTATTTCATTGCATTTTTTTGCTGGTTCTTTTTCTTGGTTTTCTTTGTTTGTATTCTCAATTAAACGATACAAGTTCTCACAAAGACGACTCATATCTTTAGGTTTTAGTTCTTCAGGAATTTTACCGTTTTGAAATAATATATTAATTTCTTTGGCTAATGTACTTTTTATTTTTATCTCAGGAAAATCATTTTTTTCGATAATACTAGATGTGTGTTCAAAAGCCAGAATTAGCATATCTAGTTGTTCTACGTTTGCTTTAATTTGTGCTGCTAAACGGAATCTTTTCCAGTCAATTTCAGAACTTTTATAGACCAGATCATGAGTTGAAACTGACCAAGCATGTTCAAATGCACTTTTAATCTGAATTTCAAAAATAATACTATAAATACTTAATCCATTATCTGTATTTAAGCCATCAGGTTTTTTGAGTTTAGCATATATTCTAGTTGAATCAAATCTAAAAACATCAGGTGCTTTTTTATTTTGTCCTCTTTTAATTGTTTTGTTTTTAATAATCTCAAAAGTATTTTGACAAAATTTAATAACTTCATCTTCATGTGATAAAGTTGGTATTATAATTGTGCAAGCAAATAAATCGTCTAAATCTGACCATTTTTTTAATCTACCTGTTTCAATTTTTTCAGCCACAGATTCAATGGTTTTAATACGGGAAATAAAGGCATATCCTGGTCTTTTTTCACAGAAATTTATTAAGATTGATTTAACATCTTTTGAAACTATTTGAATAAAAGGACTATATTCATTATATTTACGTTCTAGTATAGAAGGATAGATCATACCTGTAAAATTTATCTCAATTGAGATTTCCTTGAATAACAGATTTCATAATGGAAATTCTAGTTTTTCTTGCACTTGCATCTGTGAATGAGAATTTAACAGCTTTATAGTATTCTAGAGCATTGTTTTGATCTTCTGTTAATGATTCTTTAGACTGATTTTTTAATTCTTCATCTTCTACTAATCTCAGAAAATTATTAATTCTCTCACCAATATCTTTAGTTATCGTAAATTTCTTGTCGTTTTCACGAATTAATTCAGTAAGAGCGCCAAATAAAGAATAAAAATCAGCTTGATTTTTTAATCTAGTTTTAGATAAAATTATATCTTGTGATAAATCTAATATATCTTTAATATATTTAATAATAGTATAAAATTCACGCTCAATTTCCTCTTTAACTTCCCAATCAACATCTCGGTCACTAAATGCTTTATCCAGATATTCTTGACTAGATGCTCTAACCCCTTCTTCTAGAAAAAGTAACAATTGAGCAACCAATTCAACATCTTTCATTTGTTTTTTAGATGTTTTCTGAATTGTTGGAAAATTGCCTCCCAAATAATCAAACATCCAGCTAGTTAATTCTTCTACCGTAGTAATAAATTCCCCACTAAATTTTGCATGACGAAGTTCTTGAGAAGTTAATTTACTTACATTCCGATTGATGCGTTCAAATATATCACCAATTATTTTTTCATCAGATGATGGTAAATATTCTATAGCAAACTGATATTTCCAAAAGTTCTGTTTAGCCTCAGTATCCAACTCTTTGAAATACATACCACGATATCTTTCTATTGTCGCCTTTTCATAGACAGGAAATTCATTCTTAGCAAATTCAAACAAAGTAGATAATCTTTGTTTTCCATCAACTATACTAACTTTAGCTACTCCTTCAGGAGTAATTTCTTGATATATAAATATTGCAGGTGCAGGATAACCACTTAGTACTGTATCAATAAAAAAATCTTTATAGTCTTGATTCCAAACACTCCTTCTTTGATAAGGTGGATCAAGTTCAAGTAGTCCTCTATTATAGAGATCCCAAAACCAAGAAATAGTTTGAAAGTTAATTGTCCTATTCATTAGATATCCTTAGCCTATAGTGTGGTTCTTATTTGTTCTATCATAGCTATTAATTAAATTAATCTCAAAGTTCCTTAAAGCTTCTAGTCTTAGAATTGTTTGATCTTTCGCCAAAATTCATAAGGTAACCAGAAGGGATGATTCCAAGTACTTTTACTTAGAGATTCTCCTAGCACATCTTTACGCCACAACTGCCAAACAATCAACAGCCATAATATCTCCCCTATTCTACGTCCTGTTATCCCTAGTTCCCCTAAAGCAATGCGTTTTGCTAGATCTTTTTGCCATATTCCTTCTGCTTCTAACATAGCGGGATTGAGCCAAGTCCCGAGATCTCGCCAGAAGTCATGTAAACACCAAGCGGTTAAGGGAACTCCCATACCTCGCTTTGTTCTCCATACTATCTCTGCTGGTAACCAAGATTCTACAGCTTTTTTCAGGATATATTTCTCACTAGACCCTTTTAAGCAGAGTTCTCCTGCTAGTTGAAAAGTCCACTCAGATAGGGCATGATCACAAAAGAGAGAGCGTACCTGTAAACCATGTGTAAAGGCTAAATTTGTCGCTCTTGGTTGAATGTTTTGTGCTCCTTTCAGCATTAATGTAGCACGGCGTAATCTATGTAAGAGGCTAGTAGAAGTGCCATTTAAGGCTGTTTCTAGCCATTTTTCGGGCTGTATATCTTGAATTTGACTGTAAAAGGCTGGACTAAAGACCTGCGCTTGGTAGCCCCATAATCGATGAAATGTACCTAAATACTGCTCAACAAAGGTGGCTTCTGGATGTTCTCCCTGATAGATACTGGCAGCAATTAAGGGTTTATTTGTCCAACCAGCAAATAGCTGATCCCCTCCTTCCCCATTAAAAACCGTTTTGGTCTCCTGACTTGCGACTTGATTGAGTAAATATAGCGGAACTGTCACTCCATCCCCAAAGGGTAGATCTAAAGCCTTTATAGTGGGGACCAGAGCCTTTTTAATCTGCTTAGGACTAGCCTCAACTTTGACTAAGGGAATCTGTAACCATTGGGCAACTTGTTCGGCATAGGGGTATTCTGAATTGTGTTCAGTGCCAAAATCTAGGCTATAGGCACATACTTTGAGTCCTTGCTGTACCAATAAAGCGGCTACAATAGAGGAGTCTAGACCCCCTGAGAGGAAAACCCCGACGGTTTCGCTACCTAAATCAGCAGTTTGTTTAGCTATAGCTAGTTTCAGCAGTGTTCTGAGTGTAATAATAGCTTCTTGCTCATTTTTAATTTGCTCCTTTTGTTCATACCAGTTAGGCAGCTTTGCGGCTTGAGAAAAGGACAGTTTCCCTGAACTATCCTGCTGCCAAGTTTGTTCAACCCCTGGAGGTATTGCCATAATTTTCTCAATTGGGGTTTCAGGAGTGGAGACATAGGAAAAGCAACTATAACTATATAGTGCTAAAATACTAATTTGAGGGTTTTCTACAAGCAGTAATAAAAGTTGTAGTCGAGTTCCATACCATATTACCTCTCCTATCTGCACCCAATAGAGTGTCACCCTACCAAAAGCATCTCTTCCTAGGGTTAAACTGTTACCTGTGCTTTTGACCCAAACATCGGCTGGCTGTATTCCTGCTGCTGCTAGTTCTACTATCACCCCCTCAGCCGGTTGTAGAGATAGAGACCATTCTAGGGGGGGACTGACAGCAGACATATGACGGCTAGATGTTGGCGACAGTAGTAGCTTTAGTTGCGCTTCTAAAGAAAGTCCCATACCCCAATAGCCAATAAATTGCTCGGAATTACTGGCAAAACCTACTTTAATCATTGAACAGTAAAAGTAGCATCACTGAGTAGACGTTCCCCTAAAAAGGACTGTACCTTCCAAGTTCCTTTGGGTGTATTTGGAGTAATTGACTGACGACAAAAAGTATTCCAAGTAGAGTTAGTAATTGTTTTAGTCTCGTAATTATTTTGATGGGCAATTTCTCCATTAGGTGCGATCCAATGACAGGAGAGGGAGAGTTTTTGACCGACAGGTGCTTGAGATAGGGTAATTCGGTAAAATATCTCTGATGAGGTTTGAGCAGGAATAGTCTTCAAGTTACTCCCATCATCCTCTTTTAGAGTAATCCGCTTGGATTCTACTGTAATATTATTAACTATCTGTTTTTGTTGTTCACTACCGAACGTGATCCCTATTAGGAGAACCACAAGGACACCTATTACACTAGCTATAATCCAGCGATTCCGTTTCTTTTGTGCTTTTAAGGCTTCACTTCGGGCTAGTTGTATTTTGGCTTCTTCTAAAAGTTCTACTGGAAGATTTAATTCTTTTAGAATCTCCTTGACCTGTTCTATACTTGATTCATTTTGCTGACGCTGTGATAAGCCTTCTACTTCGGCGACAATCTTTTCAAATTGTACTTGAGTTAATCTTTCTTCCATAATGAGCTTAGGGGGGTAAGACAAGAATAATAAACTTTTCTAACGACCATTATTGCGATAATTTCGGAAATTTATATAGAATGGTCTCAATTGTAGAATAAGCTAAGGGTAATTTTTCAGATAACAGTGACAGTCGGGTTTTTCTAAAAGAGACTCCATAAGCGCATTTAAGGCAACAGCAGCTAAGAAGCCACCCCCTAAAGTCCCTTCTACAGTTATATAGGGAATATTTGAGCGCATCAACTGTCTTTTTGCTCCAGGTGCATGACTAAAGCCTAGAGGCATCCCAATGACTAAAGCTGGTTGCAGTCCTTCTGCTATATAGTTACAGGTGGCAATTAAGACAGAGGGAGCATAACCAATTACTACAATATTACCTTCAAGAGCTGCTCGTAGTCTTTCCTGCCAAGTATCAGGATTACATTTTTCGTAACCGTCCAAGGGAGTTACGAAACTTTAGGATTGTAGGGGTCTTGATGAGATAAATTAGAGAGTATGAGTGAAGAAATAGACTTAGGTGGAATAAAAGTTTTAGCAGTAGACTGGGAAGCAACGCCAGAGAGCATCAAGCTGGTTTTAATGTTTTTGCTGGAAGAACGAAATAATACTAAGCAACGCATTGAAGAATTAGAAGAAAAACTGAATAAAAACTCTCAAAACTCATCCATACCCCCTTCCAAAAATGGGTTTAAAGCCAAGGCAGATAGTAAAGTTAAACCCAAAAGAAAGCCACAGAAAATTGAAGCGATAAAACCAAAGCAAGAGCGAAAGCTATATCCAATAGAAGAGATTGAAATAGTGCATGAGGAACTGCCAAGTACCTGTAATAGTTGCGGACATGAACTGACAGGAGTTGACCCTCAGCCTGAAAGACATCAAATAGTAGACTTGCCAATAATAAAGCCATTAATTACGGAATATAGATTGCACCAGCTAGAGTGTGAACATTGTGGGGAAAAAACTAGGGCATCATTGCCATTAGGCGTGTCACCCAGATGTTATGGAGCAAGGTTAGCAGCATTTGTAGCTTATTTGAGTGGAGAATCAAGACAAAGCCACCGTCAAATCCAAGAATTTCTTAGTCAAATATTTAGGATTGAGGTGGCTAGAGGAACAATCAATAGAATGCGACGGGAAGTGAGTGAAGCAGTAGAAGGGGCAACTACAGAAGTTAAAGAATGGGTACAAAAGCAGTCAGTAATTAATTGCGATGAGACGGGATTTAACCAACAAAACAAAGATGGCAAAAATCCAAAAGATTTCAAAGCCTGGTTATGGGTATTAGTTACCCCACTGGTGAGTGTGTTTATAGTCACGCTAAGCCGCAGTCAAGAAATAGCAAAACAGTTAATAGGTGAGTCTTTTTCAGGGTATTTAGGAAGTGACCGATATGGAAGCTACAGTTGGGTTAAAACGGAACTGCGGCAACTCTGTTGGTCTCATTTGCTCAGAGATTTTCAGGCAATCTCCGAAAGACCAGGAGTATCGCAAGAAATAGGACTCGCTTTACTGGCTAAAGGATATCGTCTTTTTCATTGGTGGCATCGGGTTAGGGATGGAACCTTGTCCAAAGAATTATTTGTAGAAGCGGTGGAATTACTCAAAGCTGGACTACATCAAGAACTAATGTCAGCGGCAGCCATGGAGATTGGCCCCAAAGAAAAAACGCCACTAGCTAAAACAGTGCGAACGTGCAGAAGACTCCTAAAAGTAGAAGATGCTCTCTGGACATTTGTCTATCACGAGGCAGTAGAACCAACAAATAATTCTGCAGAGCGGGCTTTACGTACGGCCGTCATCTGGCGCGATCTAAGCTTTGGCTCTCAATCATCCGCTGGCAGTGAGTTTGTGGCTAGAATGTTGACGGTTAATCGTTCTTTGAAATCACAAGGGCGTTCTATCTTGGACTTTCTAACAGAGGCAATTGTTGCCGCTCGAGGAGGGCTGAAGACTCCCTCATTAATTCCTATTGTTCAAGACGTTTCTGTTCCAACTGCCCAAAGCATTATTCTTCCGTAGGCTATTGGACACTTAC
>Ga0209085_1002117_pt1 | contig 11492 bp, 12 predicted proteins | sample C_131016_EF_Meta_FD_187310 | JGI IMG/M metagenome (GOLD analysis project Ga0209085, IMG submission 187310) | Freshwater microbial communities from Lake Croche, Canada to study carbon cycling - C_131016_EF_MetaG (SPAdes) (version 2) | ecosystem: Environmental > Aquatic > Freshwater > Lake...
ATTAAATATTGTGTAGCACCGACTTCGCTAATAAAAGATCCTGCCAGAGCAATGCCTTATCTTTTGGCTTGGCGATCAATTGAGCCAGATCAAATGAAGCAATCACTGGGATTTCTTCATCAGAACCATTATTTAATGCCAGGATAGTTTCGCGCAGTTGTGGCAATGCATCTCGCTCACCTGTAATTTTTTGAGCAACAGTGCCACCAAAGGCAAGTGCCACCACTGGTAAACCATTTTCGGGAGCTTGGAGCTGCCTCAAATCATCGCTAGCATTCTTCCATGACCACTCTTGTGGCCCTAAACCTAGAGCTCGAATCATGTTCAGAAAGAGAGCCTGCGCATCACCTTGAGGCTGTGCTCCAAAGAACCACCAATAGCCTTGAGGCATCTTTTCAACTGCTTCCACGTTCTTGGTATCTGTAGTCTGAATAGCTGCTGAAGAGCTTTCGGGTGGAGATGACGCATCACCCCCCTTAGCTGACCACTGGGTGATGCCCATTTCTTTTAGGAAGGCAGAATGTGGATTACTCATGACTCTAGCTTAATCGATTTAGCCATTACTAAAGCATCTTCCCTGATTCCCAATTGAGGGTCGGCTGGGTAGTAGTTTTTACGTATACCAATTTGCTCGTAGCCCAGTTTTTGGTACAAAGTGATTGCAGCAATGTTAGAGGGCCGTACTTCTAGAATCATTCTAGGCATCTTTTGCTGGACTGCAACGCCTTCAATTGCCGCCATCATTCTGGAAGCCAATCCCAGCTGGCGCAATTTTGGCGCAACCGTGATATTGAGTAAATGTAATTCATCTACAGCGGGAAAGAGAATGCAATAGGCCCACAAGATGTCTGGATCTAAATACGAACCTGTAATGGCTTGATCAACTTGTGGGCGAATGCAATAGGCCCAGTGGCCTGCGGCTAGAGAATCTGTGAAGTTACCTTTGGTCCAAGGATGAAGATGCGACACCGCTTCAATTGCTAGAACAGCATCCAAATCTGCAGCTTGCATCGGCAGAAATGAAAGTTCAGCAAAACTCTCAGACATTACTTCAATGCCTCCAGGCGCTCTTGTGTGGTGAGTGCTACCTTGTCACGCACATACAGTGGCTCGAGCTCCCGGACGCTAATTTGCCGACCTTCTTTCAGCACTTGCTTTGCAATGTCTAAGATGCCTAAGGCGCTTAAGTGGATTTCGGCATCAAGTGCATCAGACGGTAGTGGCGTCTTTGCCATGTAGAATAATCGATCACCGTAGACTTTCAGAGCACTGCCTGCTAGAAAAGCAATCTTAGTGAGATCTAATTCTTCTGGTTTTGATAAGTGAATATCACCAATGCGTTTAGGAAGATTCTGTTTCTGATTCGCAGACTCGTATTTGGCCCAGTAGATTTCATCCATTCGTGCATCGATGGCAATGGCAAAGGTTCCTGGCTTGATCATTTCAAAGTGATGTGTTTTACATAATTGCGCTGCAATGGCATCTACGCTGGCAACTGGCACAATGGGTAGATCACATGAAATAGCTAGACCTTGTACTGCCGCAACACCAAGCCTAACACCTGTAAATGCTCCAGGCCCAATGCCAACAGCAATCGCATCAAGCTCGTTTAGCTTCATATTGGCTTGCTCTAGAAGATCTTGTACCCAAGGTAAAACCAGTTGGCTAGCGCCAGCCGATACCAACTCATGCCGGAGAATGGGTGTTTCATCACCTAAAGATAAAGCCACCGAACACCAAGCTGTTGAGGTGTCGATGGCTAATATGCGCGTCAATATGAACTCTTTTTTATTTTGCTTGGAAAGTCAAATTATGAACCCAATTCTGCTATTACCTCAGGGGGAGCTTGAACGAGCTCAATTAAAACTCCCTCCCCACTAATGGGGAACTCATCGTTCCCTTTGGGATGTACAAAAGTGATGTCATATCCAGCCGCCCCTTTACGAATTCCACCAGGAGCAAAGCGAAGGCCATTCGCGGACAACCACTCAACTGCTTTAGGTAAATCATCTACCCATAAGCCGATGTGATTTAAAGGAGTTTGATGCACTGCAGGCTTCTTTTCAATATCAAAGGGCTGCATCAGATCTACTTCAATCTCATGAGCCCCTTTGCCAATAGCACAAATGTCTTCATCCACGTTTTCACGCTCAGAGACAAAAGTACTTTTGTATTCAAAGCCGAGCATATCAATCCATAATCTCTTCAGGCGTTCTTTACTTTCTCCGCCAATAGCGATTTGCTGAATGCCTAAAATTTTGAATGACTTAACTGACATCATCCCTCCTTATTTAAAGCGAATGATGAGTTGATCGACTGCCATGCTATCGCCTTCTTTGGCGCATATTTCTGAGACGACACCGTCTTGTAGTGCTGAGATCGTATTCTCCATTTTCATGGCTTCGATGGATGCGAGTTTTTGTCCAGCCGTCACAGCGTCACCAACTTTAATAGCTATTTTTGTCAATAGACCAGGCATCGGTGACATCACTAATTTGGAATTATCAGGCGGCAGCTTGACTGGCATACGCTTCTGTAACTCAGCACCTAAGGGGCTTAACACCATACACTCAAAGTATGCACCGTCGAGAACTAATATATGGCGCACGCCCCGTCGTTCAACCTGCGCGGTCACTTTATGGCTGCCATTCATGGTGGCATGAAGGCAAATTTGTCCCGGACGCCATTGACTCACAATGTCATAGCGACTGACACCATCAGATTCGTCGATATACACCGAATAGATGCCATCTTTTAGCTCAACACGAATAGCCACCTCAATAGGATCATTCATGGATCCTGATTTTTTACCAGTGACCACAACAAACTTCTTAGCAATGATCATTTCATGACCGGCCAACTGGCCATCAATCATTTTGATGTGTTCTAGATAGCGATAACGCATAAATGCAGCTAATGCAGCCAAGCGCTTTGGATCGGATGGTTGGACGGAGTCCTTTTTAAAGCCCTCTGGATATTCTTCTGCAATAAAGCCGGTGGTGAAATCACCGCTCACAAAACGAGGATGCTGCAATAAGGCTGCTTGGAAAGGAATGTTCGAATGAATGCCGCGAATCACAAAGTCATTTAAGGCCGAACGCATTTTCTCAATTGCTTCTGCACGATCCTTACCGTGAACGATTAATTTTGCAATCATTGAGTCGTAATACATCGGGATTTCGCCGCCCTCGTATACGCCGGTGTCTACTCGCACACCGTTTATCGACTCTGGTGGTCGATATTTCACTAGGCGCCCAGTGGATGGCAAAAAGTTGCGGAAGGGATCGTCTGCATTGATACGACATTCCATTGACCAGCCATCTAATTTCACATCTTCTTGTTTGAAGGAGAGTTTTTCACCGGCAGCTACCCTAATCATCTGTTCAACTAGATCAAGACCCGTAATCGATTCAGTTACCGGATGCTCAACCTGCAGACGTGTATTCATCTCAAGGAAATAAAAAGACTTGTCTTTACCAACTACGAATTCCACAGTACCGGCAGATTGATAATTCACCGCTTTAGCTAAAGCAACTGCTTGTTTACCCATTGCCTTACGGGTTGCGGCATCAATAAATGGGGAAGGCGCTTCTTCAATGACCTTCTGATGACGGCGTTGGATCGAGCAATCACGCTCATTCAAATACACCACGTTGCCATGAGAATCCCCTAAAACCTGAATTTCAATATGGCGCGGACCTTCAACAAATTTCTCGATGAAGATACGATCATCCCCAAAGCTACTCATCGCCTCGGTCTTGCAAGCAGCAAAACCTTCGGTAGTTTCTTGGTCGTTAAATGCCACGCGCAAACCTTTGCCACCCCCGCCAGCAGATGCTTTAATCATGACGGGATAGCCAATACCTTGTGCAATCTGGACTGCTTCTTCACTAGTCGCAATAGCCTCGTTATGGCCAGGAATCGTATTGACCTTAGCCTCTATTGCCAACTTCTTGGAAGCAATCTTGTCGCCCATCGCGGCAATCGATTGGTATTCAGGGCCAATAAAGACGATACCCTCATCCTCGCAACGTTTGGCGAACTGCTCGTTCTCAGATAAAAAGCCATAGCCAGGGTGAACTGCTTGTGCCCCAGTATCTTTACAAGCTTGAATGATCCTGTCTATTACTAGATACGATTCTCTGGAGGGTGCAGGTCCAATATAAATGGCCTCATCCGCTAATTGCACATGACGGGCTTCCTTGTCGGCTTCTGAGTAAACAGCAACCGTCTTAATGCCCATCTTCTTGGCAGTGCTCATTACACGGCATGCGATCTCACCGCGGTTGGCAATAAGAATTTTTGTAAACATTTTGGTAGTCATGATTTGTCGCGCCTTTACAAGGGAATATTGCCGTGTTTACGCGCAGGATTCTTTAGTTCTTTATCTTTCAACATCGCCAAGGAACGGGCGATGCGTTTGCGGGTTTCATGCGGCAGAATCACATCATCAATATAGCCACGACGTCCTGCCACAAATGGATTTGCAAACTTGGACTTGTATTCAGCTTCACGGGCTGTAATTTTCTCTGGATCAGATTTTTCTTCGCGGAAGATAATTTCTACGGCACCCTTTGGCCCCATTACTGCGATCTCTGCAGATGGCCATGCGAAGTTCACATCACCTCGTAAATGTTTGGATGCCATCACGTCATAGGCACCACCATAGGCTTTACGGGTAATCAATGTCACTTTAGGTACGGTGCAATCTGCGTAGGCATAGAGTAATTTAGCGCCATGTTTAATGATGCCGCCATACTCTTGAGCAGTACCTGGCATAAATCCTGGAACATCAACCAAAGTCACCACTGGAATATTGAAAGCATCACAGAAGCGCACAAAACGCGCAGCTTTAATAGAAGCCTTAATATCTAGACAACCAGCCAATACCAAAGGCTGATTAGCAACGATACCAATAGAGCGGCCTTCCATACGCGCAAAGCCAATCACAATGTTTTTGGCATAGTCAGGCTGGAGTTCAAAGAATTCTCCATCATCAGCAATCTTCGCAATCAACTCCTTCATGTCATAGGGTTGGTTTGGATTGGATGGAACAAGCGTATCTAATGAAAAATCAGGCTCTTCAGTACGATTAGCACCTTTAATGAGTGGCGGCTTTTCACGGTTCGATAATGGTAAATAGTTAAAGAAACGGCGCAGCATCATGATGGCATCAACATCATTATCAAAGGCTAAATCACAGACACCGGAAACAGTGGAGTGCGTGACTGCACCACCTAATTCTTCTGAAGTGACATCCTCATGGGTAACCGTCTTTACCACTTCAGGACCAGTCACAAACATATAGGAGCTGTCTTTCACCATGAAAATGAAATCAGTCAGCGCTGGCGAATACACAGCACCACCAGCACACGGCCCCATGATCAAGGATATTTGTGGGATCACGCCTGAAGCGGTTACATTGCGTTGAAAGATTTCTGCATAGCCACCTAAAGAAGCAACGCCCTCTTGAATGCGTGCACCACCAGAATCATTTAAACCAATCACAGGAGCGCCCACCTTCAGGGCCTGGTCCATGATTTTGCAAATCTTTTCTGCATGGGCTTCTGACAAAGACCCGCCTAACACTGTAAAGTCTTGTGAAAAAACAAACACGAGACGGCCATTAATCATGCCGTAACCAGTCACTACACCATCACCCGGAACTGTTTGATCGGCCATTCCAAAATCATGACAGCGATGCTCAACAAACATATCCCATTCTTCAAAAGTACCCGCATCAAGGAGCAGTTCAATACGCTCACGGGCAGTAAGTTTGCCCTTCGCATGCTGAGCCGCAATGCGCTTTTGCCCTCCACCTAATCGGGCAAGCTCACGTTTGGCTTCGAGCTGTTGAATGATTTCTTTCATGTGCTGCTCCTTAGAAAAATTCATGCCCCATAGATTCCAGTAAGCGTCTTGCCGCCACTGAAGCTGCCATGGTTCCTTGATTTACCTGTGCAATTAAGATTGGTAAGAGCTCTTGAACTTGTGCATTGTTACGAAATCCGCTCTTTAAGCCCGCATCAATGCGATCCCACATCCATGCACCTGCTTGTTGTTTACGACGACCCTCAAATTTACCATTGGCCTTTTGCAGCTTTTCAAAATGAGTCACTTTGTCCCAGAGCTCAGGCACACCCTTGCCTTCAAGCGCGCTCAAGGTGATGACGGTGGGATGCCAAAATTCCTGCTGGTGCGAAGCGTGATCTGGATTTCCCTGAAAGCCGAGCAAACGCAAAGAACTCGTAATAAATAATTGCGCACGCATTGCTGCATCGGGATCAATATCGACTTTATTAATAGCAATCAGATCCGCGATTTCCATCACGCCTTTTTTGATAGCCTGCAGATCGTCTCCAGCATTGGGTAATTGCATCAGTAAGAACATGTCTGTCATGCCCGCAACTGCAATTTCGCTTTGACCAACGCCTACTGTCTCAACGATGATGACATCAAAACCAGCCGCCTCTGCGACCAGCATGGCCTCACGGGTTTTCTCTGCAACGCCACCTAGCGTTCCTGATGATGGGCTTGGTCTAATGAAAGCATCTTCCAAAACTGAGAGACGCTCCATGCGGGTTTTATCACCCAGAATGGAGCCGCCAGACAAACTCGAAGATGGGTCAATGGCCATGACTGCAACTCGATGACCTTTTTCAATTAAGTACAGACCAAGAGCTTCGATGAGGGTTGATTTGCCAACACCTGGAACTCCCGAGATGCCCAAGCGAAATGAATTACCAGTCTTTGGCAATAAGGTATTAAGCACTTCATCAGCACGCTTGCGGTGATCTAAGCGAGTAGATTCAAGCAAAGTAATAATCTTTGCTAAAGCACGTCGCTGTTGAAGCGATGGTGCGCTAGTGAGATCATCTACTAAGATCTGATCGGCAGCTTGGAGCATGTAATGGTGCCTGAGTTAAGCTGGTTTTACCGATTTACGAATTTGCTCCAGTACATCCTTAGCGGAAGCCGGAATGGGTGTACCTGGGCCATAAATACCCTTCACACCTGCCTCGTAGAGAAACTCGTAGTCTTGTCTTGGAATCACGCCACCTACGAAGACGATGATGTCATCAGAACCTTGTTTTTTGAGTTCTGCAATGATCGCGGGCACTAAGGTCTTATGACCTGCAGCTAAGGTAGAGACACCTAAGGCATGCACATCGTTCTCAATGGCTTGGCGTGCACATTCTTCAGGAGTTTGAAACAGGGGGCCGATATCCACGTCAAATCCCAAGTCCGCATAGGCAGTAGCAACTACCTTAGCGCCACGGTCATGTCCGTCTTGACCTAGCTTGGCAATCATTACCCGCGGGCGACGACCAAACTCTTTCGCAAAATCAGCGATTTCTACTTTCAGTTTTTCCCAGCCCTCGGCTGAGTCATAGGCAGCTGCATACACTCCGGTCACCTTTTGAGTATCGGCGCGATGGCGCCCGTAAACTTTCTCCAATGCATCAGACACTTCACCAACTGTGGCACGTAAACGAATGGCATTGACAGCCAATTCCAATAGGTTTCCGGTGTTGTCATGTGCGGCTTTTGTTAATGCTTCTAATGCGGCGGCTACTTTCTTGCTATCACGCTTTGCTTTGATTTGATTCAACAGTGCAACTTGACCCTCGCGAACGCGATCGTTATCGATCATTAAGACGTCAACGAGATCCTCTTTATCAAGCTTGTATTTATTGACGCCAACAATCACATCGGCGCCAGAATCAATCTTGGCCTGCTTCTCGGCAGCAGAAGCTTCAATCTTCAATTTAGCCCAGCCACTTTCAACCGCCTTGATCATGCCGCCCATAGCATCAACTTCTTGAATAATTTCCCAAGCCTTGTCTGCCATCTCTTGCGTGAGGTTCTCCATCATGTAAGAACCAGCCCAAGGATCGATCACGCTAGTAATATGAGTTTCTTCCTGAAGAATTAACTGAGTGTTACGCGCAATCCGACTTGAAAACTCCGAAGGCAATGCAATCGCCTCATCAAATGAGTTGGTATGTAAGGATTGGGTACCACCAAATACAGCTGCCATTGCTTCAACAGTTGTTCTTACGACATTGTTGTAGGGGTCTTGCTCAGTCAATGACCAGCCCGATGTTTGGCAATGAGTGCGCAACATTAAGGATTTTGGATTCTTGGGCTCAAACGACTTCATGATCCGCCACCACAATAATCTGGCAGCGCGTAATTTAGCGACTTCTAAGTAGAAGTTCATGCCAATGGCAAAAAAGAATGACAGGCGACCTGCAAAACCATCCACATCCAATCCTTTGGTCAGCGCTGTTTTGACATACTCTTTACCGTCTGCCAATGTAAAGGCCAATTCCAAAACTTGATTGGCGCCTGCTTCTTGCATGTGATAACCCGAGATCGATATCGAGTTAAATTTAGGCATGTGCTTGGCGGTGTATTCAATAATGTCACCAATAATCCGCATGGAAGGCTCTGGTGGATAGATGTAGGTATTACGCACCATGAACTCTTTCAGAATGTCGTTCTGAATCGTTCCAGATAATTGCTCTTGCTTAACGCCTTGCTCTTCACCTGCCACGATATAGCCAGCCAGTACAGGCAATACGGCACCATTCATGGTCATGGAAACAGAAACTTTGTCCAATGGAATGCCATCAAACAAAATCTTCATATCCTCTACAGAATCAATCGCAACACCGGCTTTACCAACATCACCAGTAACCCGTGGATGGTCTGAGTCATAACCACGGTGAGTAGCTAAGTCAAATGCGACGGATACGCCTTGTCCACCAGCAGCTAAAGCTTTGCGATAAAACGCATTGGATTCTTGTGCGGTTGAAAAGCCAGCGTACTGCCTAATCGTCCATGGCCGTACCGAATACATGGTTGCCTGAGGACCGCGTATATAGGGCTCGAAACCTGGCAAGGTGTCGGTGTAATTAAGGTCTTGTGTATCTGCGGCGGTATAGAGCGCCTTAATATGGATTCCGTCTGGAGTGTTCCATCCCAATTCTTCAGGATTGCCATTTGGCGCTGACTTCTGGGCAGAGCTTTTCCAATCATCCAAATTCGAGTCTGGAACTGCTGGCCATGTATTTTCTGCTGGCCGTTTCTTTTCTGAACTCACAAGGCACTCCTAGTCAATTTGTTGCATTGCATCTAATTAGCCAATTCTGCTTGACTATTTAGAATTTGTCCAGTTAATATGTATACATAATTATGAATACAAAACTGAGCAATAGACCCCTATATGAAGATGTAGCTGACAGACTACGTGATCAGATCTTTGCCAAGCAATTGGCGCCGGGAAGTTGGCTAGATGAACAATCCTTAGCAGAACAATTCGGGATTAGCCGTACACCCATGCGTGAAGCCATCAAGGCATTGGCTTCCGAGGGGCTAGTGACCATGAAAATGCGTCGCGGAGCTTATGTAACAGAGGTCAATCGTAGTGATTTAGAGCAAATTTTTACTGTTTTATCTCTTTTAGAGGGCCAAGCGGCCAAAGAAGCAGCACTAAAAGCTACAGAAGATGAGCTCAATCTCTTGGATCACTTACACCATCGACTAGAAACTGCCGCTGCAGATCGAGATATTGAACAATTCTTTGAAATCAACGGTAAATTTCATGAGTTAATCCAGCAAATTGCGGGTAATCGCTGGATGAATGGAGTTATTGACGATTTAAGGAAGGTACTGAAATTGCATAGAAAAGACTCCCTAACGGGTACAGGAAGGCTTCAAAACTCACTCATTGAGCATCGTGAGATTCTCCGGGCAATCCTTAAGCGGGATGATCTGGCTGCTGAAGCTGCGATGCGAAAACACTTCGCAAACGGCTTAGAAGCCTTAAGATAATACTGAAAACCTATAAATAACAATGGCTTAGATTATTTTCTAAGCCATTGTTTTATCGGAAACCAGGGAGATTACTTTCTAATAACAAAATTTCCAGGCAAAGAAGCAATATAAGCGGCAATGTCTTGCATATCCGCATCAGAGTAACCCTGAACTAGCGCTCCCATGATGGCGTTATTGCGACCATATTGGGGATTGTTGCCCCCTACTTTGTAGGCCTTTAATGCATAGTAAAGATAGTCAGGGTATTGACCTGCCAGTTTTGGATAAATAGGCAGAATCGGTGCATTAAGTCCAGCACCATGGCAGGAAACACAATTACCCTTCTCTACCAAAGCTTGACCCTTATCTACGCTAGCAGCACTAGCAACATTCACTAGGCCGATACTAGAAAACAATACTGCGGAAATGAGTGCAAATTTCATAGACGTATCTCTATCACTTCAATGGGTTTTTAGGTGAGCTGGCTGTTTGCGCAGCATAGTATTCGCCAAGGTCGGCCATGTCCTGATCAGAAAGGCTGCCAGCAACAGCGCGCATGGTTGGATGCTTTCTTTCGCCCTTCTTGTATGAAGCTAATGCGCTTGCAATGTAGGCTGCATTTTGGCCGCCGATCATTGGCACTTTATAGACCAATGGATAGTCAGCGCGGTACTCAGGAATAGAGTGACAGCCAACACAAAGCCATACTTTGGCATTTGCAGAAGTTGCATTTCCCTTCACTTCATCGGCTTGTGCAGTAAAACCAGCGAGTACCAAACCAGCAGCAAGTAGCAATCGAGGAAGAGTTGTTCTTTTTTTCATAGAAATCAGTATTAATGAGTTTGATTTAATTCGAGTGGACAGATTATAGCGGACTGATGCATCTAGAGGCGTTATTTGGCTCATTTGAGGCCCCAAAATCTGTAAAAGCTTCCAAAAGAAGATGGGGCAAAGCGCTTGCCAGTAAGATTCATTATCTGCCCAATATGGACTCCTCATCATGAATAAACCTTATCTTGATCGCCTGAAATCTCTTGGGATTGAGCTTCCCCCAGCGGGACCTCCTGCAGCTGCTTACGTGATGGCCAGAACTTCTGGCAACACCGTTTTTTTATCTGGTCATATCGCCAAGAAAGATGGCAAGCCTTGGGTGGGAAAGCTGGGTAAAGATATGGATACCGAAGCTGGTAAAGCTGCCGCAAGATCAATAGCGATTGACCTCATCGCCACATTACAAAATCATTTGGGATCACTAGATCGCATCAAGTCCATCGTCAAGGTCATGGGGCTAGTCAATTCTACCGATCAATATACCGAACAACATTTGGTTATGAATGGCTGCTCAGAGTTACTTGCTGAAGTCTTTGGCGATGAAGGCAAGCATGCCCGTAGTGCATTTGGTGTAGCGCAAATTCCTTTAGGTGCTTGCGTTGAAATTGAATTAATCGCCGAGATTTAAAAGCGCTTTAAGTTAAATTCAGCCAGATCGGCTTCAGTATCAACATCTGCAATATACGCAAGATTATCTGTAGCAAAAATCTGTACTAACTCTGGATGCTGATCCATAAAAGGTCTGCAGACCATTTTGGGTATTGCCAAAATATCCGTAATGACCTGATGTGAAAAGACAACAGGGTTACCTCGTTGCTCTCCTATCATGGGCAACACCA
>Ga0209085_1002118_pt1 | contig 11491 bp, 7 predicted proteins | sample C_131016_EF_Meta_FD_187310 | JGI IMG/M metagenome (GOLD analysis project Ga0209085, IMG submission 187310) | Freshwater microbial communities from Lake Croche, Canada to study carbon cycling - C_131016_EF_MetaG (SPAdes) (version 2) | ecosystem: Environmental > Aquatic > Freshwater > Lake | place...
CATCCGGCGGGTCCTGCGGTATAAATCCCAAACCAAAAGCTCCCGCCAGCCGGACCAGTTGTTTTTTCCAGCCACGGCTCGCACGTCGGCAGCCGAAATCAGCATCAGCAGATCCAGCCGTTCCACATCCTGCACAATCCGGGCCAGAGCCCGGATCGTTTCCGGTTCATCAAGATTTTTTCTCGCAAAAACTCCCAAGGTCATATGGTGGTCGACCAGGAACGTCATCAAGCGCAACTCCCGGCCCCAAAAATGAAAACGCCGGGCGACGGCAGCTGCATTGGCCGCCCCAACCTCCTCGTGGTTTCGGGAAAGCTCGGCCTTTCCCGTGTCATGGAGCAAAACCGCCAAAGCCAGAATCTCCGGAACTTCGACTTTCGCATAGAGCTCGGCATATCTCCGCAGATCAGGCTCCTGCGAACCCAACATCGCATCGAGTTGCTCGAGACAAACCAAGGTGTGCTCATCCGCCGTGTACCGGTGGAAGAATTCGTGCTGAACCAGACAAGTCAGGGGCGCAAACTCCGGAATCATTCGTCCGAGAAATCCGCTTTCGTGCATCAGCCGGAGAACTCTGCCGACTTTCCCTTTTTGGCGCAGAATATGCAAAAGGGTCTCCTGAACCTCTTTCTGGGCGACCAGTTCGTCCGTCAGTAGGGAAAAATTGGCGCGAAGAAGGGCCGTCAGTTCAACGCCCGGCACAGACCCCTGATCCTGCAAAATCCGGAAGACCCGGATCAATCGAACGGGATCTTCCTTGAAAACTTCCGGGTGCTCTGCCGCCAATTCTGCGCCCTTCAGGATAAACCCGTCGGTGGCCCTCCGTGTTCCCTGCCACCCCGAAAAAAAAGCCCATAACCCCCGGGGTTTTCCCATTTTTTGCTGACAGAGGCGAGTTGCGGTGGAATTGCAGAGCAGATGGATAGCACGCATGTGACCATACACCTCCCGCATCAATGCCTCACTCTTGCGCAAAATATTCGGTTGGGGATAGCCCATGGCCACCGCCAGTTCCCCCTGAAGACGAAGGGTCAGAATATCCCCCGGTCCCCCCTGCAGGGTATGCAACCACTCCCGCAACGTCATGAGAAAGGCAAACGCTTTTTCTGCTTGGGCTGCTTCCGGTGACCCCAGCCAGTTTCTTTTGACCAACTCGCCCAGGGTCGGACCCTCCCCGCAAACCCGGCCGACCCACCGAAGATTGTGAAAATCACGCAGCCCCCCTACTCCCGCCTTGAGATTCGGTTCCTGCACAAAAACCGTGCCCCCTTCCTTCGCATGGCGCGCACTCTGATTTTCCAGACGCCACCCGAGATACCCCTCCACATTCTGCTGCAAACTTTTTCGGTTGTACTCGGCTTGGAACTTTTCCCACAGATTTTTCGATCCGGCCAAGTACCGGGCATCGATCAGGGCTGTCTTGATCATGGGCTCCGCCTCCGCCCTTTCGAGAGTTTCCGGAATAGTCCGGCAGGCATGCCCCACCTTGAAGCCAATGTCCCAAAGAACGTAGAGGATCTTTTTGACCACTTCCTCAACGGCGAAATCCGTTCCCCCTTCACGAATAAAAACTAGGTCGATATCGCTAGCCGGACTCATTTCCTGTCGGCCAAATCCGCCTACGGCCCCCAAAACCAATCCTTCCCCTGTCCCAACTCCTCCCGCCAATTCCCAAAGACGAACCAAAACCGCCGAGAGAAGCTCCGAACGCTGCTGCGCGAGCTTGATCCCCGAGCCTCCTGCCTGCGCCTCCTCGGCAAATCTCTTTCCCTCTTCCTTGAGAAAATGCCGAACGATTTCGGGCAAATTCTCCGAAGCCGCCAAATTCCCTTGCCCGAGAATTTGACAGACCCGTTCGTTCATTTCTCCTCTCCCTCCGTGATCCTGGAGAGAAGAAATGGGCGCCGTCATTCCGGAGCCAGCGGCGGACGTCACTCGAGGGGTTGTTCGGTGGCAGCGTTGAGGATCTTGAAGTCCTCCACATTCGCCGCCGGATCCGCCTTAAAGCTGAACGCCCCCGTCGAACGCCGCTGCAACTGAACCAGCAGTTCGTCGTCTTCGGTGCGCAGTCGGTGCAACACCCCCGGATGCACAACGACCTTGATCTCGTGTACTTCCGGATGCGTCCGAAGAGCTCGGCTGATTTCGCGCTGAATTTCAACACTCATCGTTTCAAAGGACTTCACCATCCCTTTCCCACGGCAACAAGGGCACTCCATATAAACCGCCTTGCGGATACTTTCCTGGACCCTTTGCCGGGTCATCTCCAGCAACCCAAGAGGGGAAATGGGCAGAGTATGCGTTCTTGCCCGATCCCGTCGCAGGCATTCCTTGAATTTTTCATAGACCGCGATCTGGTCGCGTCGGGAACGCATGTCAATGAAGTCGATGACGATGATTCCCCCAAGATTTCTCAAACGGAGTTGGCGGGCCACTTCCTCCGCAGCCTCCAGATTGGTCCGGCGGATCGTGTCATCGTGATCCTTGCCACCCCGAGATTTCCCCGTGTTGACGTCAATCGATACCAACGCCTCTGTTTCATCGATCACCAGCGAGGCTCCGGACTTCAACCAAACCTGCCGCCGGAGGGCACTCTCAATCTGCCGATTCACCCCGGCGGCCTCGAAAAGAGGTTCCGCCGCCAGATGCCGCTTCACCTTTCGGAGAGACCGCTTGGAAATCGCCCCGACCATGTCCCGCACGCGCTTTTCGGCATCCTCGTTGTCGACCAAAACCTCATCGACTTCCTCCGTCAGAAAATCCCGGACAGCCCGTTCGATCAGGTCCGGCTCCTCAAGGAGAACCGCCGGAGCATTCTTGGTTTTCATTCCCTCCTCGACTTTGCGCCATTGTTCCAAAAGAAGGGCCAAATCCCGGACAAAATACCTGGCCTGAAGCCCTTCCCCGTTCGTCCGAAGAATCACCCCCATCCCCTCAGGCACATCCAGCTCTTGGAGAATTTTTCTCAGTCGTTTCCGTTCCTCTGGATCTTCGATTTTTCGCGAAACGCCGCTGACTTCTCCGAAAGGCATGAGCACCAAATATCGTCCCGGCAGGCTCAAGTTGGTTGTGACGCGCGCACCCTTGGTGCCGATCGGACCCTTGTTCACCTGAACAATCACCTCGGCCCCGGGAGGATAGAGTTTCGGAATGTCGTTGCTGGTGATCTGCGGCCGCCGGCCCCGTCTTCCCGCCCGCTCAACGGCTTCAATCTGCTCGTCCATGGCCGCCGGTACGGCATCCCAAAAATGAAGGAATCCGTTTTTTTCCAGGCCGATATCGACAAAGAGGGCCTTGAGCGAGGGCTCCACATTGTGGACGCGCGCTTTGTAGATGTTCCCGGAGATGCTCCGATCCCCCTCCCGTTCGATGGAAAACTCCTCGACCACCCCGCCCTCCAGCAGGGCCACCCTTTTTTCGAGTGGCTCAACAGAAAGCAAAAGGCTCCGTCGCTCCGTTTTATTTTTTATTCCAAAGATTCGTTTAATGGTTTCGAGTATCATGTTGTTTCCTTTCCTGGGGAACGACCCGGGCTCAGCCCAAATGTCGTTGCCTCCAGATGCTTTGCATCAATCCCATCGAGGCCATACACACGGCCAAGAAAGTCCCTCCGTAACTGACAAAAGGAAGGGGAATCCCGGTGATCGGAACCACCTTGATCGTCATCCCCACATTGATGAAAAAATGCGTAAAGAGCATCCCCAGCACTCCACCGGCCAACAGTCGGCCAGTGAAATCCGGCGCCCGCCACCCAATCCAGGCAATGCAGAGGAGAAGCGCGGCCTCCCCAAGAATGAGAGCCGCCCCTCCCAGAAATCCCCACTCCTCGCCCAACACGGAAAAGATAAAGTCATTGTAGGCGATGTTCTTGGGTAAAAAGCCGTAAAGGTTCTGGTCTCCCCGCAAATATCCTTTACCGGTAATCCCGCCTGAACCGATAGCAATGATCGACTGCCGGATTGTCCAACCTGCACCCAATGGATCCAGATTCGGATCGAAAAAGGTCCGGATTCGGTTGTTTTGATAGGTTTTGAGAAAGGGCAACTCTTTCCCCATATGCCCCACATAGAGATAGATCGCCAAAACAGCGGCCAACCCAGCTCCGGCAGGAATTAGGAGATATCGCAACCGGGTGCCCCCGGCAAACAGGAGGCCGAAACACATGGGAAGAAAGACAGCGGCTGACCCCAAATCAGGTTGGCGCATAATTAAAAAAATGGGAATCAAGGCCAAACCGATTAAAGCCAAAACCGTCCGAAACTTTTCCATTTTTTCCCGAAAGGAAACCAACAAAGCGCAGGCTCCGGCCAGAAAAGCCAGTTTCATGACCTCCGCCGGCTGGAACCCCACCGGTCCGATCCGAACCCAGCTTTTGGCTCCGTTCACTTCCCGGCCAAAAATCAGCACGACCAAAAGCAACAAGAGCCCGCCTCCGAACCAAAACCATCCCTGATTCACCCATCGATGATAATCGGCAAACGCAAATACCAGAAAACAGACCAAACCTAGGCCGATCCACGCAGACTGCTGGATGGCTGCATTGCGCAGGTCGGCGGCTTCACTGGTGTGCGTAGCGCTGTAAATCACCATCACACCAAATGTGCACAGTCCCAGCATCAAGAAAAGACTCGGCCAGTGCAGGCCACGCCAAGCTCGCTTCCTGATCATCATCGTCTCCTCAATCCCCGCCCGCCACCACCGAAGCCTTCATCGAGCCAGTTGAAAAATCCGCTCAGCCCGCCCGTATCATCATCATCCGCAGTCCCGGGGGGTTGATAGGAACCGTCGGATGCGGTGACCCCGTGAAAGTGTCCCATCACCGGAGCTTGGTAAACAAGTTGGGGGGCCGTCCCTTTTTCCATTTCAAAAAGTTTGGCCAAAATTTCCGACGCCAAAGGGGCGCAAGTGGTTCCCCCGGAAACCCCTCCCTCCACAATGACGATCACCACATACTTGGGATCCTTCAACGGGGCAAATCCTGTAAACCACGTGCGGGTATCCTTGACCGTGCTTCCCCCGATCTGGGTCACAAACTGGGCAGAGCCGGTTTTGCCCGCCACCTCGACATCCTTGACCGCCGCATTCTTCCCCGTTCCCTCGGTAACCACCGCCCGCAAGCCTTCTCGTACCGCGGCCAGATTTTCGGGGCGGACCCCGAGATCCCCCCGTTTGACTGCTATGGGATACTCCTTCGTGGCTTGGGTTCCGTTTTCGGTTGTCTTTCCCACTCCCTGAACCAGCCTTGGCCGGTAGACCGTACCCCCGTTGGCCACCGCCGACAACATCACGGCCATCTGAAGGGGAGTCACCCGAACAAATCCTTGTCCGATGGAAGTGTTGGCTGTGTGCCCATCACTCCACTTTTCAACGGCGGGCGGATTGGGCCGGGGAGTTTTTTTTCCTTCCGCCACCCATGTTTCAATTTTCTCCTTGTAAGCCTTCTTTCGCTGAGACATCCGATTCTCCATCCACTCTCTTCCCGGAAGGGTCCCGGGATCTTCTCCTGAGAGCATGGGCTCTCCGTCCGGTCCAAGAAGAATTTTCTCTCCAAACCCAATGCGCTTCCCCATGGCGGTAATGGAATCAATCCCTGTGCGCACGCCGAGCTGGTAAAAAAACGTGTTACAGGACATGGCCAACCCGCGCTTCAATACGATGTCCCCCTGCCCGTCAGGATTCCAGTCGTGCCAGGTTCGACCGGCCATTTCGATCGAGCCCGGACTGTGAATCACCGTCTGGGGCGTGAACTTTGCGTCCGGATTTTCCAGGGCAGAAATCGCCGTCACGGTCTTGAAAGTCGATCCTGGAGCGTAGGCCCCCAGAGCTCGGTTCAGCATCGGTTTCGTTTCATCGGTCATCAATCGCTTCCAGTCCGGCACCTTTCCCCCGCCTCCCGGCACAAAGCTGTTGGGATCAAAATTGGGAACGGAACACATCGCCAGAATATCTCCGGTCTTTGGATCCATCACGACACAGGCTCCTCGTCCCACCCGCCGCATCACCCCCTCGACAATCGTTTGCACCCGGGCATCCAACGTCAGATAAACATTCTGACCTGGCACCGGCGCCTGATATCCCTGCTCTTCCATGATGAACCCCAGATTGTTTTTCTTCAGAATTTTCCCTCCGGGTTTGCCCTCCAAATCCATATCAAACCCCTTCTCCACCCCGTCTTTTCCGATCACTTCGGGCTGGAAGGTTTCCAATGTCTGTTCCTCCGGAGCCCCGACAAAACCCATGACATGGGAGGCTAAAGCCCCGTACGGATACCATCGGACCGGTCGCGCCGCCTCCTGGACCCCGGGAATTCGGGGGTCCCGCTCCGCCATTCGGGAAAGCGTCGCAAAATCAATTTGCGTCGCCAACTGGAAGGGAGTGTTGGGCCGCTGTTGGGCATGCCGGCGTAGATCTTCCGCATCGTAGTTTGTGGCAATCCCCAGATTACGCAGGGGCTCAATTGAGGTTTCTTCCACAATTTTTTCAATGTCCACCTGCTTCTGTTTTCGCCGCTTGTCCCCCATCCCGACTTCGACCTGTTTCATAGGCAGTCGCCCCCGGTGGGCCCGGGCATAATTTCCGGTCAATTCCCTGACATACAAATCCACGTCATACCGGGCGCGATTCTCCGCCAAGGGAAGTCCATTTCGGTCCAGAATCAATCCGCGGGGAGGCGAGAGAAGGATGGGGATGGTCGTTTGATTGATGAGGGTCTGCGCGTGTTTTTGACCTTCGATGACTTGGACAACGAAAAGTCGTTGTAAAAGGATCAAGGCCGCCAAGCCGACGAACAACATGGCCGCCGCCATGCGCTTCGGAATATTTGCCTGCGGGCGTGCGAGGAGCATCACCTTTCTGCTCCCGTGCGATATTTCCGAACTTGAGCCGGCTTCCTTCCCAACCAGATTCCCATCGCCCAGGAGGCCAGCCCATTCACTCCTCCAGCCAGAACCAACGCAACGCTTAAAGAAAACGGCCAAGCCCAGGACCGAACTTCGAGTTCATGCAGAACTCGGTCTAAAACGAAAAACGCCACGGAAGCTAAAATGGCCCCAGCGATCTGTTCGCCGACGGAAGCGACCATCCACCACCCCCGCTGGGTACGGACCGTCAGTGCAATGAGGCCCATCACCAAGGCATGGTGGCCCAAAGCGGAAAAAGTGGTCGCGTCCCAAAAAAGTCCCACCGCCAAAATCCAAAAACCCATCGGCCACGGATCGAGCCTGAGGGCCGACTGGATCGTCACCGCGGCCAGCAGATTGGTGCCCAGCGCCCATACCCCATACCCATCCGGACCGACGACCCGAATTCCCCACGCCACAAAAGCCAAACCCAGAAGACGGCGAAAACTTCCGTTCATTTCTTGGCCGGAGCCCCTCCGGTCAGAATGAACATTTCCCGCAGATCATTCAGATCCGCCGCCGGTGTGACCTTTCCCTCGCGATAAAGCCCGGAATTTTTCTCTGCCGTCAGGGGAGGAGCTTCACTCACGGTTCCGACCAAAAGATTTGGAGGAAAGGTCCCGCCCAGCCCAGTGGTCAGAACTCTCTCCCCCACTTCAAATCTTGCCTCCCGGGTGACGAAGGTCATCCGGCAAACCGGGGCTCCTCCGTTGAGCGGAGTATCTCCCAACAAAATCCCTCTCGCGCCAGCCCCCTCCGTCAAGACACTAACCTTGCAGTTTTCATCCGAAATCAGCATGACCCGGGTTGTGCTTCGGCCGACCGTCCCGGTTTTTCCCACCACACCACGGGGGGTCACCACGGGCTGATCCTGCGCCAAGTTGGGATCATCATTCCAGCCTCGGTCCACCAGCACGGAATTCCACCAGTTTGAGGCATCCCGCTCGATCACACGGCAGGCCAGCAAACGAAACGATTGCTGTTCCCGAAACGCCAACATTTCCCGGAACCGGTCATTTTCGGATCGGAGGTAATCCACTTGGCGGATTTCCGTCTGCAAACGGACGTTTTCCGCCCGCAGATTTCGATTTTCTTCGTCCAGCACGTCAAACTGCCGGAGGCTTTGCCGGAAGTCGTTCCACCGCGCCTGAACTCCGCTCCATGCCCGCGCAAAAGGGGAGACGGTCTCGATCGTCACACGTTCTGTCCCTCGGGTGGTGACAGGGGCAAAAAAGATCACGCCTATCGCGGCAACCAAAGCCACGGCGGCACCTGCATAAACCCACGTGCGCGACATTGTTCTATTTCAGGAAACGAGGACCCAGAGAGGAGCGGTTACCCGCGCCCATCCGATGTGGTCAGTTTCGTCAAAAACTCCAGTTCATCGAGCACTTTGCCTGTGCCCTCAACCACAGCGCTGAGCGGGTCTTCCGCCACATGAATGGGCAGGCCGGTCTCTTCGCTTAAAAGCCTGTCGAAGCCGCGCAGAAGGGCTCCCCCTCCTGCCAACACCACCCCCCGCTCCACCAGGTCGCTAGAAAGCTCCGGCGGACACCGTTCCAACGTAAGCCGTACGCTTTCCAGAATGATTTGCACCGGTTCAAGTAGGGCTTCGCGCACTTCCTGCGAAGTGATTGTCAGGGTTTTCGGAAGGCCCGCAACCAAATCCCGGCCACGCACCTCCATGGAGGTCTCTTTCTCCATCGGATAGACCGAGCCGATCTTCACCTTGATGTCTTCGGCCGTTCGCTCCCCAATCATCAGATTATAAGCCCGTTTCAAATAGTTCATGATGGCTTCGTCTAGTTCATCCCCCGCCACCCGCACGCTTCGGCTGAAAACAATACCCCCCAGAGAGATGATGGCCATCTCGGTCGTGCCCCCCCCAATATCAATGATCATGTTTCCCGAGGCATCCTGCACCGGCAACCCGACGCCGATAGCGGCCGCCAAGGGTTCCTCAATCAGGCGGACGCTACGAGCTCCGGCATGGGCGGCGGATTCACAAACCGCCCGGCGTTCCACCTCGGTGATTCCCGAGGGAACCGCAATCACCAGACGGGGACGAGGCCGCCACCGATTCTGGGATTTTGAGGCTTTTTCAATAAAGCATTTCAGCATCGCTTCTGTCACTTCAAAGTCACTGATCACCCCGTCCTTGAGCGGACGAACGGCGATAATCGACCCTGGGGTCCGACCCAGCATCCGTTTTGCCTCGTCTCCCACGGCCAGTACACGCCGGGACGCCTGATCCATGGCCACCACGGACGGTTCCCGCAGAACGACCCCTTTGCCACGCACGAAAACAAGGGTGTTCGCAGTCCCCAAATCCACGCCCATATCGTTATCTAAAAATGGAAAAAGCTTACTCAACATAAATAAGTAAAAACTACTCTCTGCCATGCGTCCCTTCCCGTCAATCCTCAAAACCCCCCTATTTCCTCCCTTTTCTGGGTCCGTGGTGTAGGTATTCCCAATGAATCTTCCGGAGCAGGTGGGCGTTATGCTTCTCCCTCAAACCGTTTTTTTCCCGCACGAGCTCTTGCCCCTGCATATTTTCGAGCTCCGCTATCGCAAGATGCTTCAGGAGGCCCTGGAAGGTTCCAGAATGTTCGCTGTCGTCATGGATTCTGAAAACTCTTCTTCCCGTGTCGGAGGTCTTGGTCTCATCCGCACATGCGTTCAACAATCTGACGGAACCTCTAACCTCATCCTACAAGGAATTGCCAGGGTCCGTCTCGATCACGTCGTGAAAAATCGTCCTTACCTCATTGCTTCTCCCGAGCCCATGGAAGATCCCGAAGAATCCACTCCTCAATCCCTGGCCACCCAAGAATCCTTGGTGGCCAAAATTCTTGAACAAATAGAAAAGATAGACACCCCGGTAACGCCTGCCCTTGAGGAAATGAAAGATTTTCTCAAGTACTTGGAGGATCCCCATGCCTTTGTTGATCTGGTGGCCGGTTCCTGTGTTAAAACCCCGACGACCCGGCAAAGCATTTTGCAAACCCCAAGAATTTCGGACCGACTTCGCCTCCTTTTTTCTTGCTTAAGCCGTTCTCTGTAAATGTATTAAGTTTGTATTCTCGTTTCGTTTGACACCGGAAACTTGAACTATATCTTATATCCCTTAAAGGATATAAATTTTAGAAAGCTACCAACCTATTTTTTTGATAATTTTATGCCGATGACCCCCACCGCCTCCGAGATCAAGACCAAGATCTCCCCTCCTTCCAGGAAATCTATTCCTTGGAAACAGGCCCCCCTGATCGTCGGAACCATTTCAACATCCCAAGGTCTTGCCTACCTAAAAACTCCCCCGCACGGCGTTGATCTTGTGGAAGTCCGATTGGACCTTCTTTTGTCGAAGCGGGTTTCGGCAGATGCCATTCAGGAAGCCCTCGCCCAGCGCTCCGTCCCCGCCATTCTAACGCTCCGCACACGGGAAGAAGGAGGCGCTTTCAATTGGCGCTCCCGCCAGCGGGTTCTTTTCTTTCTAAAATTCATTCCTTTCGCCGACATGGTCGATCTCGAACTGACAAATATTCCCCGGCTTGGCCGAGTGATCCGGGCGATTCGCCGATCCAAGCGGGATCTGCTCATCTCTTCCCACTCGCTGAAAAGAAAGCTCACCCCCTTGCGACTTCGCCGTTTGCTCGTCCAGTTTCGAAAAACACGCGCCCACATCTACAAAATTGTCGGCTTGGCCCGGCGGCGACGGGATCTTCGCACTCTCAGCACTCCCCTTCTCACTCACTCTCATATGCGGCTTGCTGTCATGGCTTCAGGGCCGTTGGCGGAGGCTTCCCGCCTCTCTCTTCCTGCTCTCGGCTCCAAGCTGATTTATGTCTACCTCGACGAGGCCGCCGCTCCGGGACAGCCAAGCCATAAAACCAGCCTCACCTTCCCGCAGATGAAATCCAGTTTTTCCCCCAAAGGGGCTTAGTCCGGCCCGACTACGTTACGCTCCGTTTAGGGCGTAGTGCCCCAGGAACCGAGTTTTCGACTTTCCCACTGCTGGCTGAAACCACGGGGAAACCCCCGGAAGGCGGCCCGCCCTTGCTTAAAAAGCCGACAAAAAGTCCATGAAGTCCCAATAAAACAAAAAGAGCAGCCACAGCCAACGCACCCCGTTGCGCCCGCTGTAATCTTTGAGCCAAGGCATTTTGGTGCTTCCCCTTTTCTTCCTGTAAAACTTTTTCCCGCCGCTCCAATTCTCCGGCCAACCGCCCCCGCTCCTCTTTCCATTCGTCCATCTGACGGAGACGCTCCTGCCTTTTGCCCTCCATTTCTCGCCGCTTCGATTCCGAGGCGCCCTCCGGAAGTTCAGCCCCATTCGCCGATTCCCGGTCGAGTTGGGTCATCTTGGCCTCGACGGCATGAAGCCGGTCACGCAGGGCCCAATCCGTTTCCCCATTGTTTTCCGCATTTTTATCCAAGGAAAAGTCCACTCCAAGCGGGACCGATGCCAGCCCGTACACCGCCGCTGCTACAAGAAATCCAAGATTCAGGAACTGGAATCCCGCCACCCGAGCAACGCTTTTTCTTGCCGGCACCGGTCCCCGCAAAAAGAAAAGCCCCAATAAAACCAG
>Ga0209085_1002119_pt1 | contig 11490 bp, 18 predicted proteins | sample C_131016_EF_Meta_FD_187310 | JGI IMG/M metagenome (GOLD analysis project Ga0209085, IMG submission 187310) | Freshwater microbial communities from Lake Croche, Canada to study carbon cycling - C_131016_EF_MetaG (SPAdes) (version 2) | ecosystem: Environmental > Aquatic > Freshwater > Lake...
TGACGGATCCAATGTTGAAAAATTGCTAGTTGTGGCAGTAGCAACACTACCCTTAATAGTGATAGAAGTACCAGCAGGTCCCTGAACTCCTTGCGGTCCTTGCGGTCCCTGAACTCCTTGCGGTCCCTGAACTCCTTGCGGTCCTTGAGGTCCTTGCGGTCCTTGCGGTCCTTGAGGTCCTTGTATGCCTTGCGGGCCCTGTGGTCCGCTTGGTCCTTGTATGCCTTGCGGGCCCTGTGGTCCCTGAGGTCCACTTGGTCCCTGAGGCCCTTGCGGTCCACTTGGTCCCTGAACGCCTTGAGGTCCTTGTGGCCCTTGTGGGCCGGTTGGTCCCTGTGGTCCCTGTGGTCCACTTGGTCCCTGAACGCCTTGTGGTCCCTGTGGTCCACTTACACCTTGTGGTCCAGTTGGCCCGCTTGGTCCTTGTATTCCTTGTGGTCCTTGTGGACCCTGTGGTCCTCGAACACCTTGCGGTCCACTTAAACCTTGACCGCCTTGTGGTCCACTTGGTCCCTGAGGCCCTTGCGGTCCACTTGGCCCTTGTATGCCTTGTGGCCCTTGTGGTCCTTGTGGGCCAGTTGGTCCTTGTGGTCCACTTAATCCTTGTATGCCCTGAGGTCCCTGAGGGCCTTGCGGGCCAGTTGGACCCTGTGGTCCCTGAGGTCCTTGTGGCCCTTGACCTCCCTGAGGACCTGCGATTCCTTGTGGTCCTTGTGGTCCTTGAGGTCCCTGCGGTCCTTGAACGCCCTGTGGTCCCTGTGGTCCACTTACACCACTCGGTCCCTGTGGTCCCTGAGGTCCTTGTGGCCCTTGACCTCCCTGAGGACCTGCGATTCCTTGTGGTCCTTGTGGTCCACTTGGTCCTTGCGGACCAACAGGTCCTTGAGGTCCTGGAATGCCTTGTGGACCACTTGGTCCTTGTGCGCCACTTGGGCCTGTTGGACCTTGTGCGCCAACTGCTATTAATGTCCTGGCTTCTGGAACGGTAATATACTGACTTACTCCTGAATCTTGTACAACCAACAGAGTTTCGCCCTCAGTCGGATTGGTTAAGTGCGGTAAAGCAGTGAGATTCGGTCTAGTTGTCATTGTATTGTTACCTGTTTATCATATTAGATAGTATATTTATTACGGTAGAAATTAATTAGGAATAGATTATCAATCTTCGGGGATGATATCTGTTAAAGATTGTCTATGAAATCTTAGATATTTATCCACAAATTCACTAAAATCGACTCCTGAACTATGTTCAACGAATATTCTATCTACTTCGAAATCAATTGATTTAAAATTAAATTTTGATTCTTTTATATTTTGAAGTATTGATATTCCCTTACCGGGTAAAGTATAACATAACGGCATAACTTTAACGTACGGAGGATCAACTAAATTTGATTGTTCTAATGTTTTGATAAATTTTGGAACAAACAATGTATTAAAATGAACATCTTCCTTGAATGGGTCAAACTGCCCTCTTCCTACATAACTCCAATTAGTACCGCTATTTGAACTATGAAATACATGGCTAGAACCATCTGCTATTTCTCTCCCTACCTCGATTCCGGAGCCATTAGCTGGAGCAATACCAAATTTTGCTCCTAGATCCCCGTCGTACGATCCCGGAACAGTTGAAGGAATTTTCTCATAAATCATTTCAACATACTGATCTGTGCCATTGGTATATAACGAGCATTCAAAATCGTAAGCCGGAACAGCGGGAGTTGTAAATCTTTCAAAATAAGTTGATGATTGGTATCTCACTCTCCAATAATTAAATTTTCCAATAGTTCCGCTATCAGAAAATATGCCCGATATTTCACCAGATTCCAGTGGTCCACCACTAAGACTGCCGATAACTAAATCTATGTATTCCATGTATATGGTAGGAAATGGTATAGATCCAATAACTAAAGGACCAAACGGAGAAAAATCGCCGTTATGTGGTCCACCAAATGTTAAATATCCGTTGGTACTGAGATACAATTGCGTGTATGTTTGGCCATACATATTCCAACTAAATCCTAAATCAACTGGTCCTATGTAAACATCGTCGACAAACGTAGGTGAAATCAATTGATTAGGAAATCCCTTTCGTGATCTTGGACTTATTGAGACTGGACTAAAATTCAAATCGGTTGTTGTTAATGTAACAAATCTGTCTCGCATATTATCAACGCTGGCAGGATATACATTTCTATTGCCTATGTTTACTACAGAATTAGATTTTTCTATATTATCAATAATGTCTACATATACAACATCATAAGTAGGAATTCCTTGATCATTTTTAACAGTTACAATTTTAACATCGCCAAATGTTAATCTTCTTTTATAAAAATTTCTATATAAAGCAGGGATATAATCGAATATATTTTTTTGTTCAATTCCGTATTCTAATACAAATTTTAGATCGGTACTAACTCCAAAATTTACGTCTTCGGGTCTATACATCAGCGACGGTGTGAATATAGTAGCGCTATTGATAAAAGAATTATACTTGTTACGAATATCTCTAGATAATAATGGTTTTAAGTAAATATTTGTGTAAAGTTTACCATTAACATTAGGTAATACATCAATTACAAATTCTTTAATTGAATAGGCATATGGATATTCAGGACCCTCTAAATATGCGTCTAACGGATCAATTAATTCAGTAGCTACAATAGTAAAGGGATAATATCCATAATTGGCCGGTATTCCTATCAAATGTCCAGTTGTAGATAAACTTAGTCCATATGGAAGGTTCTGTTCAAAAGCAAATTCTTTGTATTGTATATTTGAAATATTTGATGTACCTGTAGCAATTAGATCTATGTCACAGAATACTCCCTGGGTAAGTGTTCCTAGGAATCTAGGAGAACTCCAGGTTATTGCTCTAGGTTCTGATGAACTAATAGATAATGTAAAAGTATTTGTGGCAGTAAGAGAAATATTGCCGCCATTATAATAAAAATTTGATTTGGTGGCATTTACTGTCAAATTATAAACTTGTAAATAATCGGTTGACGAATTAATATGGCCAGAAATATATCCAGATCCTGTATCTAATGTCATCCCGGCTGGCAAACGATCATAGGGGCCTGTACCATTAACTATTTCATAAGTTATAGGAGATGTTATAAACGGATTAGGGTCGTAAGCAGTAACAGGAATACATTGAGTTGTTCCTGCTTTAAAAGTTCCAAGATTAGTTCCATTTAAAAACTGAGGGGTTTGAATTTTAGAGATAGATATTATATCTTTTACAGTAACTTCTATAAAGAATGCGTAGCTAAATGTAAATCCTTGTTCGTCAACCACCACAATGGTGTACAAGGTTTTATCACTTGGCACCTTGGGCGTACCAGAAATTTCTCCAGTATTGGTATTAAACACTAACCCGTCGGGCAAATCTGGAGAAATAGTGAATGTGTATGGAGTTGTACCTCCTATTACTACCATCGGTGTAATATTGGTAGCAGTTGTTCCTCTCACATATGATTGGAAATTTGTTGTGGTAGTAAATTGTAAAACATCACCAATACTTAATGTAAATGATTTACTACTGGTTAGACCTTGCGTATCTGTTACTGTAACGGTGTATACAGTGGGATATATCTGAGAGTACGAAAGACTAGATATTTCTCCATTGTATGGATTAAATGCCAATGGAAAAGGTAATGCAAGATCGATAGAATATGTTAACGGACCAGTACCCCCAGAAGCCGTTACTGGTATAAACGGCTTAACCAATATTTGCTGCTGAATATTTTTACTGGCAATAGTTGCCGTTGTAGTTAACATAGATATTTTATAGTAATAAGTGACACAATTTAAGTGTATTCACAAATATTTACCAAAAATCTCTATCTATATTAATGCAATATTCTTTGGCTTATTTCATGTATATCATCAATTCCAAACATACTTAATATCATTCGTACTTCTTCTGGAGGATCTTCCATTAAATGTTCGGGTAGCATAAATGATTTTAAATTTCCATCTGGGCCTAAAATAAAACCATAATCATCTTTTCCAAAATCGTCAGTCTCTTCAAATTCTTCAATTTCCGCCGTTGCTAAAATATTACTTGGCATAAAATGCTCCAATTAGGTGTTTGTTGCGTTAATACGATCGTTAATCACTGACCAATTAATTGTCCTCCATATATTTTTTAAATATTTTTTCTTGTCTGATCGATAATCCAATGCCCAGGCATGCTCCCACCAATCTATTAATAATATAATATCTTGACGAATTTCGTGATTTTTAATGGTTTTTATTTTGCCATTGCGAGCAATATATACCCAGCCACTACCTTGTATACCCATTGCTGTCTTTTCGAAATCTTCTTTAAGTTGATCAAAGCTATCAAAATGTTTATTAATAAATTCTACACTTGCTCCAGTTGGTTTATTGCTGCCGGTTGGTTCTTTTAATTGTGGAAAGAAAATATTATGTAAAAATGCGCCTGCTCGATTAAATTCGGCATCTCCCTCGCCTTTGTTAAATCTATCTACATATTTTTTTGCCAATTCACCATAATGATAATCCAATGTTTCTTTACTCATGACAGGTGAAAGACCGTTACGATCGTATGGCAATGGTTCTAGTACCAATTTATCTACGTGGGTTTCGGCTTCTATAATAAGTTGTTTTAAATCAAGTAAAGTTTTTTGCATATTAGTATTTATTAATGGTTAAATAATAGTACATTTTTCTAAAAGGAAATACAAAATGTTTAAGAGAATCAAAGAGTTTTTTGTAGGAAAACCTACTCCGGTAGCAACACCCGCAACATTGGTTGACACAGTGCCTTACAAGGTTCCTGAACCAGCAGCAACAACGCCAATTCCGTTGATTGTTACTAACAGTAACCCTGCTGATAATGTGCCTGTAGTTGCGGAAGTAGCTGCTCCTGTGGTTGCGGAAGTAGCTGCTCCTGTGGTTGCGGAAGTAGCTGCTAAGAAGCCACGTAAACCACGTGTGCCAAAAGTAGAAAAAGCCCCAGCAACTGCCAAGGCTTCTACAAAAACTGCTAAAAAGACTGTTAAATCAACAAAAGTTTAATTATTTGGCCAGTTTGCGAAAGCAAACTTGGCCAAATTTTTATTCTAAATTAAATTGAGTTCCACCGCTCGATCGTAAACCATTCCTGATCCAAGGTTTTTTGACTTGCTTTCGCACATGATATCAAAGTTTTTCCAAAAGCCAAGAGCCCAATCAGTTACCGGCTGATTCCAATACCAGTCACTATGTGCTCGCAACTTTTGCTTTTTATATCCCAATTCAAGCAGTTTGTTATGATCTGGCGCAGCATCTAGATTGTGATCGATCAAAACATCTTCTCTGCTGACGCTGTAATGACATACCGGTCTTACACCGCGCCACGAATCAATCAAGCGTAGAACTCTATCGTCGGTGGGCTGAATGTATTCACCAGTACGGATCCAGTGGTGGTGTAGGTCAAGCACAAGAGCACAGTCGTTGACGAGTTCAAGGCTGGAATCGACTCCCCAGGACATTTCGTCGTTTTCGATAGTGATACAATTTCTTGCTTCGGGGCTAAGTCTCTTGAGGGCAGCGCGGATACCGGCTGGACCTTGTTTACCTGAGATATGCACATTGATTTTGAAATCCTGGAATGATTTACCGTAGCCCATCCACTTGGCCATATCAGCATGATATTCAAACTCCTCTATTGATCTGTCAACAATACCCGGATTTTCACTAGCCAATACACAAAACTGACCTGGATGAAAGCTAAGTCTCACATCTAGTCTACGTGCTGTTTCCCCGATGGGAGCGAATATCTTTTCAAGATGATCCTGTATTTCACGACGTTGCCACCAGGACTGCCAATCTTTTTCTGTATAGCCTTGTAGCATTTCTGATCCGATACGGACCATTCTACGCTCTGGCGGCAGTTGAGCCACACGCTCAATCATGTTAACTGCAGCCGTGGTATTGTGATTCATGATGTCCCATTGACGCTGTTCAGCTTCCAGCGGATGCTCACGAAGCCATCGCATGGTTGTGCTACGACCATTCAATTCTCTATTAGCAGCATTAACTTTCATGCCTTTGACTTCGCTAGCATCATCGAGCCACTTGCAGGCATAACCAATTCGTTTAATCACTTTTCAACTTTCGATAGAGTCCATGAACCGTTGTTGTTATCTTTCCAATCTAGTACGTCGCCTTCTCGCCAACCCTGCTGATCTAAAAAGTCCTGCGGCAAGGGCATGACAAGATCACCGCTGCCATCATCTGCTTCTTCTAGAGTAACTGTCCAGGATGTTGCGGTAGTCATTTTAGTCGAACTCCAGCAAGTTTATAATTAGCATACACAATAACCGCATCAAACAGGGCCATTACGTAATGTTGATTGGATAGATGATTAATGCAAGATAGCACCATCCATCCAATAATAAACCAAGTAATTTGATCTTGATTTCGAACGTACCATTGTTTAAATGTATTCATTTCTTACTCCTAATCATGTTAATAACTTCCAATGCCTCTGAAAAATATCCAGCATCTAGATGCTGTTCGATCGCTTCTTCAAACATTGCAGCTAAATCAATCATAATAAAATCTGTAGTATACGGTTGTTTCCACGAGATTGTGTATGAAATTTTCTTGTCATCCATGTTACCACTCCTTAGTAAGTGCATGATGCACTAAAAATTGTTTAAAAGCACGATACACTGCTACACCCTCTTCCTCATCTACTGGAACTTTTTTGCCCCTAACATAGAAACCGTCTTCTGTAATTTTGAGTATTTCAGCAACCCCGCCTCGAAAAGTAATAGCATTTTCTGGAGGAGAAGATACCGTAAGTACAGAGTCTGTATTGCTAGGTTTAATATAAAATAAAGGAGAACAAGTTTGCGACATAATACTATTATACAGTAGTTCTCTTAGTAGGTCAATCTGTTTGTTTAGTTTTGTAATACCAGCCTGTGGCAATGTATTTTGGTTGGGTATAAACAGTAAGACCGCGATGAACATGAGTCATACCAGCTGGCCACATAACTACCGTTCCTTGTGTGGGACGTATTTTACGACATTGGAATAAAAATTCAGTCTCCGCCTCACCTTCTGGCATGTCATTAAGATAAATCATCCAAACCAATTCTCTCGAATGTGATTTTGGTCCATCGCCATTTTCGTAATGCCACTGGTGATATCCCCCCAATGGCATTGTGCGCTGAACCTTAATATTCATACGATTACTCATACCAACTGAAGCCAATTGTCCAAAATTATCTATATATTCCATAAGACAATCGTGGAGATAGTACAAATATCTATCACATATCTCAAATTTATTATAAACAGCGTTTTCTAAAAATATAGATAAATCTTTTCTACCTAAATTTTTATTATCAAACTGATAGGAATTATTAGTAATGTATTCTTTAAATTCAGGATTTTGAATAATATTTTCAAAACTATTAATTGTTTCCTGGCACAATGCTGGATCAATTAAATTGGGCCATATACGAATAAAGTCTTCCATACCATACTAATACTTTTTTATTTGTACAATACCATATTGCTGATATAACCAGGCAATGAAGTTTTCAATTTGTAAATTTGGGCCCACTTGTTCGATATAAACGCTATAGGCCATTGATACTCGTTCTAATAAATCTTTATCATTCATGTTAATCCTGAAATTCATTGTCCTCACGATGCCCTTGTCGGCCTGCCATGTTACTATCTGTCTCACGAACTTCTACTTTACAGCACCAAACACGGGCTGCTTCTTCACTACCGCAGTTGGGCAAGAAGATTGTGTTGACATATTCATATAAGAAATCAGCAATGCCTTCACATCCTGTCTTTTCTACTTCTGTAATTTTGGCCAGTTTAAGTCTGCCCAGTTCCAGCAAGTGATCACGCATGGGATCGTCCTGTGCTACTAGCAAGGTGTGATCAAACCAATCTTCAAGATTTGCCTTGAGTGGTTTTAAGCCACCAAAATCTGTACACCAGTTTCTGGCATCTAGTGTATCACATTCAAATTCAAAGTGAAAACTCATTGCGTAACCGTGAATTAGATTACAGTGACTTTGGGCACGCCATTGACGATATGCAACGGGTCCAATTTGTTTGTACGTTTTTGTACTGAAATATTTCTTTGCCATTATGTTCTCCTATGTATAATTATAGCATAGGCAGCAGAGTTTGTATAGCGGGATGATGCTTAGAGACCGCTTAAACTTATTTAAGTTTTTGTAAATCTTCTTTAGCTTTTTTAAGCTCAGTAGAAATATCTTTTATCATTTCTAGTTCTATGTGTCTATTACGAATAGATTTTATCATGATATACGCAAATAAACTCCAACCTATAAAACCGCCCAGGAATAATATTGCTAATATAAAATAATATTCCTGTTGTGACATAATTGTTTCCTTAAAGTAAAATATTTAACCTACTTTAGGAGCGAGTTTAAATACAATTTAACGGCTTTGAACAACTTTATCGGCAAGACCAAAATCAACTGCTTCCTGGGCAGATAAAAATGTATCAAATTTCATAGTTTCAAACATTTCCAAATAGGTCTTACCGGCAGTATTATGTTTAACATACAATTCAGTCAAGCGTTCATTGATATATTTTGACTCTTCAAATCCACGTTTGGCATCTTCAAACTGTAGGTCTTGGACATGTACGCTACCATTTGTTCCTCGTGTACCAGAACTAACACGATGAATCATGGTGCGGCTTTCCGGCAATACAAACCGTTTGCCAGCAGAACCGGCATTAGCAAGGAATGATCCCATACTACATGCTTGACCCATTACATATGTACATACATCTGGTTTAACAAATTGCATAACATCATACACACTTAAACCTGCCGTAACTAGCCCACCTGGGCTATTAATATAAAGATGAATATCTTTTTCGCTATCGGCGCTCTCTAAATGTAGCATTTGTGCCACCACAAGATTTGCGCTATGATCATCTACAGGACCATTTAAGAAGATAATTCTTTCGTTTAAGAGTCTCGAAAAAATGTCAAATGCTCGTTCGCCTTGACCTGTTTTTTCGATTACCATTGGTACTAACATAGTTTCCTTATTTTATTGGAGAGCTATCGGGCTTACGATAACACGGGGTTCGATGAACACAGGTTTGGCTTTGCCATCCTTGTGATCTACACATAGGACCCAAGTACCATCAGCACTGGCTGGGCTGTACAATCCGTTGGGATCTGCTTGAGGAAGTGTAATATTGCCATGTACTTCATACACTGGTTTCTGTGGATTGGTGTACTGTGTAGCATAAGGCAAGCCATAACCAATACTATCGCACACTTTGGTCAATTGGTTGTTCATGCCAACCAAATAGGTTGTAGTGGCCACATTCTTATCGCGTAGTTCAAGAATATCCTTCATCATGCGCTTTTCAGCAAAGTTAACGATAGCAGGCATACCAACTTGCTGTACAGCCTGAAGGCTCAATTCTTCCTGTTTCTTACGTTCAATTTGACCTGAGGTCGGAGGAGTTTCCAAACAAGCAGTTAACAAGGCCGCAAAGGGCAATACCAATAGAAGTTTTTTCATTTCAATTTCTTTCCAAAAAATTTACCAAGGTTAAAACAGACGACCCCTAGGACCGCTCCTGCGGTCACTAGCCCAAGCGTCATCAAGATTTCTGCTACGATCATTTTGCGATTTTAGGCAGCGGATATGGAACACGGTTTGTAGGAGCACATACACCGTCTTCGCTGGCAAACTGTTTGGTCTTGAAGTCTGAGTCTTCCAAACAGCTGGTATTAGCTGACACAGTAGAACACTTGACCTTGACCAATCGTGACTTAGTTGGATCAACGAAATCCATAGTAGCCCAACCGTCGCCTTGCGGGCAAGCATTGGATTGAGTGGAGTCCCCGCGGCCCACAATATCCCAACCCTTGAACAAAACGTTTTCTTGACGATAGCGTTGAGCGTTGAACATGGCGTTTTCACGAGCTGTGCCTTTAGCATCTTCCAGATCCTGGAATGATACTTCGTGCTTCTCATTACATGCAGACAACGCACCTGCGCCTAATACTGCGGCCAAAGCCAATTTTACGATTACGAGTTTTTTCATGATTAATTTCCTGCTTTCAAAGAGTTATAAAAATTACGAAGATTAGGAGGCATCTTATCTTCGGGGTACACACTAAAACGGTGTAGGGTGATAGCACGGAGAGCATCTTTCTGCTCTGCCGTCGCTTTGACGTATTCCATTTGGAGATTTTCCAAATCACGGATCATACCATCATTGTATTGTTCGCTTTCTTTGAATACCTGATTATCCGCTTGGCGATATTTGGGGGCAAAGAATTTGTACGATTCATAACCTAAATAACTCAGTCCAAAAATTGCGGCAACACCAATTGCGATTGCTATAGTAAATGCCATTGCGTCTTTAAACATATTATACCTTTTCGTAAGTTTGATTAAAAATATCTTTTTTGACCACACCGTAGTCATTCGGACCATGACGTACTAAAACATCTTCGCCTGGATTATAGTGTAACTTCTCACCCCAACTGGTGTCAACTGTTCCGGCACGATCGGCTACCTTGGCCATTTTAATGATCTTCTTGGGAGTACACATACCATCGCCCAAATCATCTTTTAGTTTGCTGAATGTTTCTGGACTGATGGGATACTGTTCACCTTTTGGACCAGTCATGATGTAATATCCTGCTGGATACTTTACTGGACCTTCTAGAGTTTGAATGGTGCCAGGTTCCTTGGCAATTTCGTATCGTTCTTTAGCGGGTCGTTTGTAGGCTTGGAAGCCGTCGTTGAACCAATCGTCAGTGATACCTTCCATTGATTCCACAATATTAATATACCGTTTGATCATCGATATTCCTTGTCTATCTTAATATTGGTCAATCCTGCTACCACTTGGAATCGATCCCAGGCAATTTTTGCTGATGGATTACGCTCTAGCTCACTATCAGGCAAACAGGTCTCTAACCAGTATTCGGGACGTCGAGCAGGATGGGCTCCAAACTTGCGGGGTTGATGCAACTTACCTTGTTCCCACAATGTGACACTGACATCACGGAACTTGGCTTCGTCTTCTTTGCTGCCGTAGGCATAGTCACTCCATTCAGCAGCAGTCATTCCACCATAAACGTATCCTTCCCAAATGCCTGCCCACTGTTTGTCATCGTTGGGATCAAAGTTGGTGCGGGCAATAACTACCAACACATCATCAATATCTACTCGTCCTTCAACAATGTCAAGGATGCAACGACTGTAGCTAAGTCCGATTTTCATTTTGTTCTTTCTCTTTCTTCTCTATATCGTATTTTAATACCATTCGATACAAAGGTTCCATTTTTTCTTGAAATACATGTGGCGCCTGTTCAGCCGCCCTTTTCATATCCCACTCGCTGGGATAGTGTCGTAAACACCATCGAGCATCGTCTTTGATTTTTTTCGGAACTCGCGGAGTAGCTAGGATTTCTTTCAAAAACTTTTCAG
>Ga0209085_1002126_pt1 | contig 11476 bp, 10 predicted proteins | sample C_131016_EF_Meta_FD_187310 | JGI IMG/M metagenome (GOLD analysis project Ga0209085, IMG submission 187310) | Freshwater microbial communities from Lake Croche, Canada to study carbon cycling - C_131016_EF_MetaG (SPAdes) (version 2) | ecosystem: Environmental > Aquatic > Freshwater > Lake...
AAGTGCATATAAATTAGCCAACTTAATTTCTGATCAAATTTATAACAAAAATGGAAAGGGTGTGAAAAGGTTACGAAGTAACTATCAGCGGGTAATGCCTAATATTTCTGACCTTCAATTAGATAAATTAACTAAAGATGGCATGCGTTCATATTTAAGGTATTGGTTTGACACATTTCGATTAAATAAGTGGAGTAAATCTAGAATTATTGAAACTACATTTGTAGTACGTGAGAATCTACTTCGGGATCCAATTGAAATAAAAAAAGGGTGCATCATCGCTCTGCCACATTCCGGTAACTGGGATCATGCAGCAGCATATTTTTGTTCAACTGGTATTCCATTAACTGCTGTAGTTGAAAAATTAAAGCCAGAAGCTATCTTTAAGAAGTTTTTAGCGTATCGACAAAGCATTGGCATAGAAGCGATTAGCCACAAAGAGAAGACAATTCCAATTCTTATGGACCGGCTTAATCAAGGAAAGTTAATCGCGTTGGTAGCAGATCGGGATATGTCACGTAATGGAATTGAAGTTAATTTTCTTGGTGGCATTGCAAAGATGCCTGCTGGACCGGCAATTTTGGCCATTAAAACTGGCTCACCTCTTATTACTGCTTACATTCGTTTTCTAGATAAGGGTATTGAAATTACATTTGATGAAACGATTAAATTGCCAGTTACTGGTAGTGAGGAAGAACAAATAAAGATAGTCACTCAATCAATGGCTGATAACTTTGCAAGGAGAATTAAAGATTCGCCAGTTGATTGGCATATGTTGCAGCGGATATGGGTCGATGAAGAAAATTAGAATTGGCATGGTTTGTCCTTATGGCTGGGATACACCCGGGGGAGTTCAAAGTCATATCCGCGACCTTACTCAGCATTTAATTGATGAAGGCCATTATGTTTCTGTGTTGGCGCCAGTTAGTGATGATTCGATTCAACATGAGGATTACTTAGTTAATGCAGGTAAGCCAGTATCGATTCCAGTGAACGGTTCAGTAGCAAGGGTTATCTTTGGACCAATTGCAAGTTCAAGGGCCAAGCAATGGATTGCATCCGGTGATTTTGATTTACTTCACCTGCATGAACCAGCAATACCTTCTCTTTCACTACTTGCATGTTCGGCAGCAGAGGGGCCATTAGTAGGAACATTCCATGTTTCAACACCAAAAAAGAAAGCAATATATGCAATTGGTCCAATTCTTGAACCAATTGTCGAAAAATTAACTGCACGAATTGCTGTAAGTGAGCTAGCAAGATCAACATTGAAGGATCACTTTGAAACCGATGCAGTTGTTATCCCAAATGGAATTGATGGACAAAAGTATGCAAATGCAAAAATTTCGCAAGAATTCAGTGGTGATTACACCGTTGGATTTATTGGGCGATTTGAGGAACCACGTAAAGGGCTTCAGGTATTAATTGATTCACTACCAATTGTGGCGAGATTTATTCCAAATGTTAGATATCTAATTGCAGGTCCAGGTGATAGTAAAGATTTTATAAAGGAAATAGATCCACAACTGCGTAATCGCATTAAATTTATAGGCAGATTAACGGATGAGGAAAAAGAGAGTTTTTTGAAATCAGTAAAAATATATGTAGCACCAAATACAGGTGGAGAATCGTTTGGAATAATTTTGACGGAGGCTTTATCGGCCGGAACAGCAGTTGTGGCGAGTGATATTCCAGCATTTACAGCAGTTTTAGAAAATGGTGAGGCTGGGGCTTTATTCATTAATGAAGATCCAAAGGATTTAGCAAAAACTCTGATCTCACTATTAAAAGATGATGAAAGGCGAAACACGCTTGCTAGTAATGGCAAATTAAGTGCTCAGAAATATGATTGGCAAGTAGTCGCAGAGCAGATAGAAAATATATATGAAATGGCAATTGCCGGCGGGCAGAGAGTTACCTTAGCTTCAGAAAATAGATTTTGGAGCCGAAGATGAACCTTCAGAGCTTATTTGTAATATTGATTGTTGTAATAGTTGGCTGGTATTTGTCATTTTCAGCTTCCAGGCTAGATCGACTTCATCATCGAGTTGAAACATCTTGGGCGACTTTAGATGCATTACTTCACCAACGCGCAGCCCTTGCTAACGAAATTGTTGCAGAATCTAACCTTGACCCAGCAACTGCGTATTTAATATCTACTTCAGCTAGTGCTGCAAGATTTGCTAATCTAGAAGAACGGTCCGCTGCGGAGAGCGTTTTATCAGAATCATTGAAACTTGTTCAATCTGCAGCATTTAATGAACTACTTCAGTTACCAACGCCACTACTGGTTGAACTTTCAGATTTAACAATGAAAGTTAAGCTGGCAATAAACATACATCTAGAGGCTGTAAATGCAACAAGAAATGTTCGAAAGAAAATATTCATAAGATTGTTTCGCTTAGCTGGCAAGGCTCCATTGCCAGTCCGCTATGCATTTGAGGATGATGTCCTTGAACCGACAGATTTACCACAAAAAGCAAAACAAGAGTATGAAGTTACTAATAAGCCGGTAAATAGGCGATGGGCTAGATTGCTACTCATACCGATTACATTGATTTTTGTAATACTCTCAAGCAAAGCTATTTCACCAATAACTGAATTTATCACTGAAAAAAAAATTGAAAAGAATGTATTCAGCGGTTTAGCTGGAAGTAATAATCAAATACTGGTCGTAAAAATCGACGACACAAAAGATGCAAGACCTCAAATTGGTATCGAATCTGCCGATGTAGTTTATGTTGAACAGGTTGAAGCCGGGCTTACCCGAATTGCTGCAATATTTTCTTCGAAGTTACCAGAGTTAGTCGGGCCAGTTAGATCTGCCCGGATTTCAGATATTGAATTATTAGCTCAGTTTGGAAGAGTGGGCCTGGCTTACTCTGGTGCGCAAACCAAAATGCGACCAGTTCTAGCTGCAGCAAACATTGAAAATCTTTCTGCAGAACGTAATCCACCAACAATCTTTACAAAAGATCCAGATCGGGTAGGCCCTGTCGATATGATTTTAAAGCCTGCACTTTTATTAGAGCGAGCAAACGCAAAAGCTGGCACACAAATTGATTCTCCTAAAATAGCGCCTTGGAGTTTTGGTAATGCACCGAAGAGTGGGGCTATTACTGCTTTAGCAAAAATTAAGTGGCCAAGTGCAAGATATGAATTACGATGGGATGAGATAAGTAAAAAATTTCTCATTTACTTTAATGGTGAACCAAATATTGCTGCATCTGGTTCACAACTTGCCGCAGATACAGCAATAATTCAATTGGTATCAATCAGCCCATCTATTTATGGAGATAAATTTGGCGGAGTTACACCATTTTCTAAAACAACTGGGAGTGGCAAAGCGATCATGTTGCGAGATGGTTTTAGTTATGAGTTAACTTGGCAGCGAGAACTTGAAACAGATGTCACTACCTGGCTAGATGCCAACGGGAAAGTTGCGAATTTTAAGCTGGGCAAGATCTGGATTTTTTTAACAGACAATGCCCCAATTTTGACCCCATAATCAGTTTTTGTGTGTGGTAAGTCGCTTTTTAACTGCTATTGGCGATTGAAAGTAATTAGTACACTTAGAGGCTAAACATTGCTATTGGGGGAATGATGTCCAAGGAAACAGGCACAGCACGAGTAAAACGCGGCATGGCAGAAATGCTAAAAGGCGGCGTGATTATGGATGTTGTAAATGTTGAGCAAGCCAAAATTGCTGAAGATTCCGGTGCAGTTGCGGTAATGGCGTTAGAGCGCGTACCAGCAGATATCCGTGCACAAGGTGGCGTTGCTCGTATGTCAGATCCAGACATGATTACTGCAATACAAGCTGCCGTTTCTATTCCAGTTATGGCAAAAGCAAGAATTGGTCATTTTGTTGAAGCACAAATTTTACAAACACTTGATGTTGATTACATCGATGAGTCAGAAGTTTTAACTCCAGCTGATTATGCAAACCATATTGATAAGTGGAATTTCACAATTCCATTTGTATGCGGAGCAACAAATCTTGGTGAAGCACTTCGTCGTATTAATGAAGGTGCTGCAATGATCAGATCAAAGGGTGAAGCGGGCACTGGCGATGTTTCGAATGCCACAACTCACATGCGCACAATCTCAGCAGAGATTCGTAGATTAACCTCAATGCGTGAAGATGAATTATTTGTAGCAGCAAAAGAGTTACAAGCACCATATGAACTAGTAAAAGAGGTTGCTAGTACTGGCAAGCTACCAGTTGTGTTATTTACTGCTGGCGGAATTGCAACACCTGCAGATGCAGCAATGATGATGCAATTAGGTGCAGATGGCGTATTCGTAGGATCTGGAATTTTCAAATCTGGCGATCCAGCAAAGCGTGCGGCTGCATGCGTTAAAGCCGTTACTTACTTTACCGATGCAAAGGTTGTCGCTGATGTTTCTCGCGGCCTAGGGGATGCAATGGTTGGCATAAATGTTGCTGATATTCCTGTGCCACACCGTCTTGCGGAGCGGGGCTGGTAATTGTGAAAATTGGAGTACTTGCACTCCAAGGTGATGTTCGTGAACATATCCAATCCTTAAGTGATTGCGGTGTTGATGCAATCACTGTTAAAACGAAGAGTGAAATTGAAAGCATCTCTGCCCTGGTAATTCCTGGGGGAGAGTCAACGACAATTGCAAAACTTGCCAGATCCTTTGACCTTTTTGATTTAATCAAAGAGCGTATTAATAGTGGAATGCCAACATATGGATCTTGTGCTGGAATGATCTTGTTATCAAATAAAGTCGAGGATGCAATTGCTGGACAAGAAAGCTTTGGTGGAATTGATATGGTGGTTCGTCGTAATGCGTTTGGCCGTCAGGTTGATTCATTCGAAACGGACCTTAAATTTAAAGGAATAACTGAGCCAGCGATTAGGGCAGTATTTATTCGTGCGCCATGGGTTGAATCAGTTGGCGAAAATGTTGAAGTTTTATCCGAGATAACCGATAGTAATGGAGCTAAGCATCCAGTTGCGGTCAGACAAGGACATCTACTTGCAACCTCATTTCATCCAGAGTTAACTGGGGATAATCGAGTTCACAAGTACTTTGTTGAAAATATTTGCCGCGAGTTTGCAAACATTTAAAGGTATAGGAGAGATATGAGCGGCCATTCCAAGTGGGCAACCACCAAACATAAAAAAGCAATAATCGATTCTCGGCGTGCTAAAAACTTCGCTAAATTAATTAAGGCAATTGAAGTTTCAGCACGTGCTGGTGGTGCAGATCTTTCTGGAAACCCAACACTCTTTGATGCAATTGCAAAGGCAAAGAAAAGTTCTGTTCCGGCTGACAATATTGATCGTGCCGTAAAACGTGGGGCTGGTCTTGAAACTGGTGGTAAAGAGTGGGAAACCATTATGTATGAAGGTTATGCAGCTGGCGGAGTTGCGTTATTAATTGAATGTTTATCAGATAATCGAAACCGTGCGGCCTCTGAAGTAAGAGTTGCTGTTACCCGTAATGGTGGCAATATGGCAGATCCAGGATCTGTTTCATATTTGTTTAATCGCAAGGGTGTGGTGCTGGTTTCAAAGAACAGTGGAAAGGTAACTGAGGATTCACTACTTGAGGTGGTGTTAGATGCGGGAGCAGATGAAGTAAATGATTTAGGTGATTCATTCGAAATTGTAACTGCGCCTTCTGATTTAGTGGCAGTTCGTACTTCGCTACAAACCGCAGGTATTGATTACGACTCTGCTGATACTTCATTTTTGCCAACTATGTCTATTCCAATTGATGCCGAGACTGCGAAAAAGGTTTTTGAATTAATCGATGTTATAGAAGAGTTAGATGATGTGCAGAATGTCTACGGAAATTTTGATGTTTCAGATGAGGTAATGGCGAGCCTTAGTTAATACTCATTTCACGTTGTTAGGCTTTACCCATGCGCGTATTAGGAATTGATCCCGGTTTAACACGATGTGGCATCGGAATTGTTGATTCAACTGGACCACAAAAGTTAGAGATGGTTGGGGTTGGCGTAATTCAAACTGACATAGAAGCGCCACTTGAATTTAGATTACTTGAGTTAGAAAAAGAGATATCAATTTGGATTAGTAAGTACAAACCAGATGTGATTGCAGTCGAACGAGTCTTTTCGCAACTAAATGTGCGAACTGCAATGGCCACTGGTCAGGCCGCGGGCGTTGCCCTATTGCTTGCTGCAAAAGCTGGAATTCCAGTTGTAATGCACACCCCAAGTGAGGTTAAAGCTGCAGTTACTGGATCGGGCCGGGCCGATAAGAAGCAGGTAGCACAGATGGTAAAAAGGTTGCTTAAGTTAAAAGAAATTCCAAAACCAGTAGATAGTACTGATGCCTTGGCACTAGCAATCTGCCATCATTGGCGAGGTGTGGGAAATGCCAGGTTGGCAACCGCAAAGAAAAAGGCGACTAAGAAGCGATGATCAGTTCGATATCTGGCACAGTTAAATCGTCATCAATAAGTTCAATTGTTGTTGAGGTTGGCGGGGTAGGAATCCTGGTGCAGCTGCCAGTTCGAGTTGCGGCGCAAATGCAAGTAGGTAAATTAGTAAATCTTCATACTTATCTGATTGTGAGGGAAGACGCACTCACTCTTTACGGTTTTGCAGATCTAGTAGATCGTGATTTCTTTGAATTGCTTTTGTCAGTTACTGGAATTGGCCCAAAAGTTGCACAATCTATATTGGCAGCGAGTGAAGCCTCAGTAATCGCTAATGCAATCGTTTCATCAAATTTAAAAAGTTTAGAAGCAGTTCCTGGTCTTGGTAAAAAGGGTGCGCAGCGGCTAGTGCTTGAGTTAAAAGATAAAGCGGCAAATTTTGCCGGTGGAAATGTTAGTGCCAAACTTTCTACTACTAACCAGGTTGAAAATGCGTTACAAGGGCTTGGCTACTCCGCAAAAGAATCCAGTGCAATGATTTCGCAGATTGCTGGATCTGAAAAGATTGAAAACCTTAATGCTGCTGAAATTTTGAAGTTAGCCTTGAAAACAGGTGGTAAAAAGTAATGACAGATCGAATAATTGATCAGGGCGCCGATGATGCTGAGCGGGTTGCTGAGCTAGCCCTTAGACCTAAAACATTAGGTGAGTTTGTTGGTCAATTTAGAGTAAGAGATCAGTTGAATCTGCTCTTATCTGCTGCCAAGGAACGTAAATCAGTTTCAGATCATATTCTTTTCTCAGGTCCGCCCGGTCTTGGTAAAACTACTTTGGCAATGATTGTTGCATCAGAAATGGATTCACCAATTCGTATTACCTCCGGGCCTGCCATTCAACATGCAGGAGATTTGGCATCAATTCTTTCTTCATTAGTTGAAGGTGAAATTCTATTTCTTGATGAGATTCATCGAATGTCTCGGCCGGCAGAGGAGATGCTTTACCTTGCGATGGAGGATTTTCGAGTTGATGTGATTGTTGGTAAGGGTGCCGGTGCAACCTCAATTCCGTTAGATCTTCCGCACTTCACATTGGTTGGTGCAACCACTAGAGCAGGTTTGTTGCCGAGCCCACTTCGGGATCGATTTGGTTTTACTGCGCAGTTAGATTTTTATGAAGCTGATGAGTTAGCTCAAATAATTAAGCGCAGTTCAGATTTACTTGAAATACAAATAGATAAAGCTGCTGTAGCTGAGATCGCCTCAAGATCTCGCGGAACGCCACGGGTTGCAAATCGTTTGTTGCGTCGAGTCAGAGATTATGCGCAAGTAAATAAGGAGAAGATTGTTCAGCTTGAGCATGCGATGGCTGCACTTAAAATATATGAAGTTGATGAGATTGGGCTAGACCGACTTGATAAATCTGTTTTAACTGCATTAGTTAAAAACTTTAATGGTGGTCCAGTTGGAGTTTCCACACTTGCAATGGCAGTGGGTGAGGAGATTGAAACTATTGAATCACTTGCAGAGCCATTTTTAGTTCGAATGGGATTTTTAGCACGCACGCCACGGGGCAGAGTTGCAACTGCAGCTGGTTGGGCACATCTTGGAATTAAACCTCCGCTGTCTGCGCAGATTGGCACAGATGCTTCGCTCTTCGATCAAGATCCAGATATCGCACAATAAACACTGAATATCGCATAAATCAGAGGCAACTTTGGTTGGATTTCTCAATAAACTCACCTCAGCCTAGAATTAACCCTCATGTCTGCCAATAAAATTGCTAGTACCCAATCACGTGCTGTTCGCACGATCTCAATCTTGCTTCTTACGATTGTAGCTTTCACCGGTATTGCATTTGCAGTTGGCGCAACATCATTTAAATTAGGTTTAGATCTTCAAGGCGGAACTAGCGTTACCTTGCAGCCCCGGATTGAAGCAGGCCAAGTAGGAAAAGTAACTACTGAAGCAATTGATCAAGCAGTTGGAATTATTCGCCAACGCGTTAACTCATTAGGAGTTGCTGAATCAGAAGTTTCTGCTCAAGGCAGTGGAGTTAATCGTCAGATTATTATTTCAGTTCCTGGTGAAACTGGACGAAGGATTGTTGACTTAGTTGGACAAACTGCTGAGCTTAGATTCAGACCAGTATTAGCAGTAGGAGCGGCAAACGCCACTACTACAAGTAGCGATACAACAAATGTAACTCTGCCAGCTGGAGTAACGCCGGAATTAAACACTCAGTTTGCAGCTTTAGATTGCACACTTGCACAAAACCGGCAAGGCGGTGGCGGAGTAAGTGAAACAGCCACAATTGTAAGTTGTGATCGTGAAGGTACTTCTAAATACATTTTGGCACCAGCAGAAGTTCTAGGTCGTCAAGTAACGAAAGCATCTTCCGTAATCAGTACTCAAAATGCATCTGGTTGGTATGTAGTTTTAGATTTTAATGGTGAAGGAACTACTAAGTTTGGTGCAATGACTACACGACTTACCTCTTTACCTTCTCCACAAAATCAAGCCGCAATTGTTCTAGACGGTCTGGTTTACTCCGCACCAAGAATCAACGAGGCAATTAATACTGGAACTGCCCAAATTACTGGTAACTTCACTCAACTTGAGGCACAGGACTTAGCAAATGTTTTAAAGTATGGCGCTCTTCCGCTTGCTTTTGATCGCGGCGAGGTTCAACAGATTTCACCAACTCTTGGTGCTGATCAACTTCGAGGTGGCTTAATTGCTGGCGGCCTTGGGCTTTTATTGGTAATTCTTTACTCAATTCTTTATTACCGTGGTTTAGGAATTGTTTCTGTGGGCTCCTTATTAGTAGCAAGCGCTATTGCGCTTCTTTCATTCTTATTATTAGGTAAAGCAATTGGATTTACATTAACACTTGCTGGTATTGCCGGAGCAATTGTTGCAATCGGTATCACCGCAGACTCATTTATTGTTTACTTTGAGCGTATTCGAGATGAAGTTCGAGAAGGTCGGTCACTTAAATCCGCAGTTGAAACTGGATGGAAACGTGCTCGACGCACAGTAATTGTTGCCGATGCGGTGTCTATGATTGCTGCCGTAGTACTTTACTTCTTTGCAGTAGGCGGCGTTAGAGGATTTGCATTTACACTTGGACTCACCACGATTATTGATTTGATAGTTGTTTTCTTATTTACAAAGCCACTAACAACGGTTTTAGCAAAGTTATCGTTCTTTAGCGAAGGTCACCCGTTATCTGGTTTCTCAGCGAAATCATTAGGAGTAGTTACAACAAATAATCTGCCAATCGAGGGGGATAAATAATGGCTAAGCTCTCTGGAATAGGTGGTCGCTTATACCGTGGCGAAACCTCATTTAATTTTATTGGTAAGCGAAAGATTTGGTATTCATTCTCGGGCCTATTAATTCTTGCCTCTGCTGCCACACTTTTCACACAAGGATTGCATCTAGGTATTGAATTTAAGGGTGGATCATCATTTATTGTAACTTCACCAACTGCTTCAGTAGCTTCTGCAGAGTCAGCGATAACTGAGGCTGGAATTACTTCTCAAACGATTGTGCAAAAGATTGGTAATGACAAGGTCAGAGTCCAAACAAATGCATTGACTTCGGTTCAACAAACTGCAGTTGAGGATAAACTTGCTACAAAGTTTGGTGTGAGCGTTGATTCAATTGACTCCCAAATCATCGGTCCATCATGGGGTGCCGAAATTACCCGTAAAGCCCTATATGGGTTATTTGGATTTCTATTTGCTGTAATGCTTTACCTTGCCATGGCATTTGAATCAAAGATGGCTATTGCTGCAATTGTTGCGGTTATTCACGATGTATTTATTACTGTTGGAATTTATGCCCTGGTTGGTTTTGAAGTAACCCCAGCCACTGTAATTGGATTCTTAACTATTTTAGGTTATTCACTTTATGACACAGTCGTTGTATTTGATAAAGTTCGTGAAAATACTCGTGGAATTGTTTCAAGCGGCAAGAGCACCTACTCACAAGCAGCAAATCTTGCAGTTAACCAAACTTTAGTTCGTTCATTTAATACCTCTTTAATCGCGCTTCTTCCAGTTGGTTCAATTCTATTTGTTGGCGCTGGCTTACTTGGCGCCGGAACATTAAAAGATTTATCCCTCGCTTTATTTATCGGACTTGCTACTGGAACCTACTCATCTATATTTATCGCAACACCAATTCTGGCTGCCTTACGTGAGCGTGAGCCAGCTATGCAAGCACTTGCAAAGCGGGTAGGAAATAGGGGCGACAAGGTAGTTACAACTACAGTTTTAGATAGCCAGGTTGGGCGTGGACCACGAAACCAACCAAAGCGTAATCGCCGTCGCTAATATTTTAAATTAACTAGACAGCCACAGGCTATGACAACAACTGAATTGTTAAAGCCACTAGTTGATGGTTTAACTCAATCTCATCCTGGATTTTCAAATAAGGATCTTGAACGTGCATTTATTGCAGCGGAAAAAGCGCATGCTGGTCAACTTCGTAAATCTGGTGAAGCTTATATAACTCATCCGGTTGCGGTAGCTCAGATATTAATTGAGCTTGGCATGGATCTACCTACTGTAATGGCAGCTTTATTACATGACACAGTGGAAGACACCACATATTCAATAGAGCAAATAAAGAGTGAATTTGGTGATGAGGTAACCTCTTTAGTAGATGGCGTCACAAAGCTTGATAAATTAACTTACGGACCAACCGCAGAAGCAGAGACGCTTCGGAAAATGGTTGTAGCAATGTCACGAGATATTAGAGTTTTAGTAATTAAATTGGCAGATCGACTTCACAACGCTCGAACTTGGGATTTCATTGCACCAGAAACTGCCCAACGTAAAGCAAAAGAAACAATTGATATTTACGCTCCACTTGCACATCGACTCGGCATGAATGCAATTAAGTGGGAGTTAGAGGATCTTTCCTTCAAGATTTTGGAGCCAAAAAAGTTTGAAGAAATTGAACGGCTGGTAGGAGAACGATCACCAGCTCGAGATCAACTAACTTCAGAGGTAGTTACAGCAATAGATGCGGATTTGAAAATCGAAGGCATAAGTGCGGAGGTTATTGGTAGACAAAAACACTTCTATAGC
>Ga0209085_1002127_pt1 | contig 11476 bp, 9 predicted proteins | sample C_131016_EF_Meta_FD_187310 | JGI IMG/M metagenome (GOLD analysis project Ga0209085, IMG submission 187310) | Freshwater microbial communities from Lake Croche, Canada to study carbon cycling - C_131016_EF_MetaG (SPAdes) (version 2) | ecosystem: Environmental > Aquatic > Freshwater > Lake | place...
ATATAATTTCCGAAAAACGTAATGCCGCCAATGGTTGTGGAAACAATCACTGGGAAAGTGTCACCGGCCACATATCCGTGGTTGTTAAGCGTCACCGTGACCAAGCTTGTGCCACTGGTGGTTGCAAAAGAGGGGAGGGTTGGGGATGTCGAAGTGGACGTGGCAGCAATTGGCTGACCAAGCCTGTCCGTAGCTTGAATTGAGTAGTGCGTGTTATCAACGGTGATGCACGGATAAAGGCCGTAAAGGATCACGCCACCAATGCTGATCTGCGTTTGGATGTAAACAGAGTCGTAAACGGTAATGCCAGTTGTGGTGGCATCTGTAATTGTAAAAATGCTCGATCCAGAAGTTGATGAAACTGCCGGAGTAATATTGTCCAAGTTATATGTCGGTGTAATGGGGTCAAGGGTCCCGTCTGTAATGACGGATAGGTCTGAGTAAGCCTGACCTGCAACAAGTTCAGTGCCAACAGCAAGGTGGGACTTTGCGTTTGTATCTTCCCAAGCCAAGAGGGCGCGCACCTTCGCCACCATTTGATTTGGATAGTATTTAACCCATCCGCCAAGCTTTTGGATCAGGCCAAGACCATTGCGGTCGGCAATGAAGCGGATCAGGTTTGATGCGGAGATGCCAGCCTCATTCAGGGCTGGCGTCTCAGTGACATCGACGCCCGGTTTTAGCTTGACTGATGCATGAGGCATGGGCCGTTACCTTGTGGGCGTTGCTGCGGGCGAGGTCGAATCAGAAGACCAAGCTGAACCTTCAAATTTCTTCCTATACTCCTCAGGAATAGCGCCCTGTTTGAGGACTTGATACTGGGCTTCATATGACTGAGCCATCGCAGGATCGTCACTCTCACGACCAAAGTTGCGCTGGAACGCACTGATGTAGATCATGCTGGCCATGATCAGCATATCTGGGAGGTTCGTGCTGATGAAGGTCGTGCCGGTGCCTGTGACGGGATAGCCGTCACCCCCAAGGGTTGGGTAAAGGGTTGGGAGCCTGACCGTGCCCGTGATCGTCAGGGGGTAGTTGGAATCGGGATATGGGCCAAAGATGATGTTGTTGGAGGTGTTCCCGCCAGTGGCTGCATCGCCGCCAAACATGGCAAAAAACTTTGGAATGCCAGTGCTGCCAGAGTCGTTATAAACATTTTGCAGAAATTCTTTTGTGGCAGGAAGCAGGGGCTTTTTTGCCGTTCCAGATGTCACTGAAATAGTTTGAACTGTCACAAAGTCATTTGATGAGATGCTGATCTGGTTATTGCCAGTGGTCAGGCTGTATGCAGTGTTCGATGTCTGAGACGGCAAAAGGTCCAAGTCACGCTGGATGCGAAGCTCTGCGTAATTCAGCATCTGCGGAATGATTGCGTTAAATGCAGGGTCAACACCGACAACAATTGTATTGCTGCTAGAGTTCGTCACATTTGTATATCCGACAACGGCCATGTTCGCGATCTGCGTCACGTAGCCGTTGTAAGTCAGCGGTGTTGTCTGTGGCGTTGCTGTCATGGCTTCCTGCCGTGATGAGAATGACTGACGTGTTCTAACAAATGTCGAGCAAATGTTCTAGTGCTGATGCTCAATCCAGTTTTTCGGTCATAAATCTAAGGTTTGTAAGCAGCCTTTCGTCATCAGGCGAATGCTCAATGGCCATCTTGCACTGCTCAATGGCGACATCCGTTAGGCCAAGGTTCCAAGCCGCGATGCTGGCATAGTCATGCGCCGGAGCACCCCAAACGGATGGGTCCTCAATGTAGGTAAAGGCGCGGTGGCTAATGGACAGTGCGGTCATAGCTGCGCCATAGCACTCAGCCCACAGGCTTTTCTCATATGCCAATCTGGATATTTCAACCCAAGGTTCGCGGGTATCTGGAGCCTCCACCATAGCCATGCGGGCGGCTTTCATGGCACTGTCCCAGTCCCCAAGGGCGGAATGGCTTTTTGATATTACCCTGTAAGCATAGCACCGTTCACCAGACCAATTTGCGCCGGGAAGCGCCAGATACCGATTGCACTCTTTGATGGCATCTTGCCAAAGGCTGTGAAACGACAGTTCGCGGGCATAGTAGAATGCGTGATGAGGGTTGTGCTTGTCTTCCTTGACCGCCATCTCAAGAAGCGGAAGATATTGCCCACGACTTTTGGTCGGATCGGGTTTGTGGACAACCATAAGCTTGTCGGTATTCGCGCATTTTTCATCAATCATGTACGAAAACAGGTATTCGTGACACGGGTATCTCCACCGATAACCGTGACGCGCATGGATTTTATCGTAGAAGAAGGCGAGGCCATTCCCCCAGTCATACTTGTACCTAAACCTGTTTGTGCCATCCACCCACAGGCGCTCAATCTCCTCACGCCATCCGGGCTGAAGTACCTCGTCCAGATCAAGGCTGACGCAAACATCAAAGTCCTTGGGGATCAAGGCCAGTGCGGCATTGCGGGCATCGTCAAAGCGCCAAGGCGTGATGCAGATTTCGTGAACCAAGACGTTGTTATACTCGCAGGCCTTGATGATAGTTTCATCCGTTGAGCCGGTGTCGGCAATCAGGATCAGGTCCGCATCCTTGGCCGACTCGCAGAAGCGATCAACGAACGCCTCCTCGTTTTTGGAGATGGCGTACACGCATATTTTTAAGGTCATAATTTATCCAATAAATAGGGTTAAAACATCATGAAGAATGAGCCCGTGTTACTGCCGGGGACAGGTGGCGCTGTAAAAATCCACAGGGATGTATTTCCATTGTTTACGCTGTTCGCTCCAGCATACCAAGATGCCCCTGTTAAGGGCTGAGAATCAATAATTGACAAATAGTCGCATGAAACGACCCCAGTGGCTTTGTAAAGCTGCCCAGTATAGCCAGAGATGCTTGAGGATATGTTAACCAAATTTCCAGATGTTCCATTTATGTTAAAATCAGTAAACTGATTTATTACAAATGCTTGAAATATAAAAGAACATGGAGTTACGGAGTTGGTAATATTGTCAAAAACATTTGCGCCAGTTATGGTCAGGGTTCCTGAGCTAGAGCCATAATTAAGAGTGCATCTGTAAGTTGAGCCTCCGCCACCAAAAGTGCTAGATGCACCCGTCATTGAGATCGTGCCAGCAACAGTCCCTGTTCCAAAGTTGGTTGTGAAAAAGGTTGGTTGTGCATTGTTAAACGCACTAGCCCCTCCGGGGCATACAAGCGTACCGCCACTAAAGGTTAGGGCCTTGGTTCCGAGAGTTGTGAGAAAGGAAGTGCCCACCGTGAGCGTTTGCCCGCTTAGGTCAATGGTGCCGTTAGTAAGGGACAGTGAGTAAGAGGAGGACATTGTAAGTGAGTCCGACAATGCCCAAGACCCGCCAACTCCGTTAAATGTTATTGGGAAAAAAGATGTAGCTCCGCCGCTTGCGATAGTCCTAACCGTTGCGCTGGTGGAGGCAAACGTAATTGAACTTGGGAGTAGAGAGCCGCTTCCAGTTGCACGGGTTAAATTTCCATAAACGGTCAAGGCGGTACTTGCGCTAGCAACTGATCCAGTATGAGTTGACTGCACTGTTAAATTGCGAACGTAAGCCGATGTTCCAAATGTAACACTTGCGCTGCTGCTAAAAAAGCTAAAGCTGATTGAATTGGCCTCAGAGGGAGCGCCTGTTAATATATTAGGGGTGGTGACCCCACTGCTCGTTACGCTTACAAGCGGATTGGTGCCCGTTACGGTCAGAGGGCCTGTAAGGGTGGTTGTGTCCCATAGGTTGCCGCCGCTTGCGTTTACGGTAATGCTCCCGCTAGACCCGAATGCAATCGTTCTTGCATTTGAATTTGAACTACTGAAAAATCCAGTTGTAAGCGTGAAGGTCTGAAGGGAAAGGGTTCCACTTGTCAGAGTTGTAATGCGGCCAGAACCCACCGTCATATTGTCGTTCAATTGCGACGTTCCCGCGCCAGCGAATATCACTGGAAAATCCATTGTTTTTGTGTTTGATGTAATGGTCCTAGTGTTACCAGATGAGGGAATAAATGTCCAAGCATTTGCACCCGAATTAAGGCCCATTGAGGAGTTTAAAGTTAAGTCGCCATATATTGTAAGTACGTTATTATTTACATTGCCTGTATATGTTCCTGTAAAATTTAAATTGCGAAGTTTTGAGCTTGCGGTTATTGTTAGAGTGTAATTACCGCTTGTAATATTGAAATCAGGTAATTGGGCCTCGGTTGGAGTCCCGCTGCTTCCGACGTTTACTGTCGCAGACGTTGTTGATGGGTTTGATATGTTTACGGTCCGCCCCGTCCCGGATAACGAAAATCCAGTAAGGCTTGCCGTTGCCCAGAGGGTTCCCCCTGAGGCGTTGCAAGTAACAGAACCGCCAGACCCAAAATCTATCCCCCTTGAGGTGGACCCAGTTGAGGTAAATCTACCTGTTGTCAGACCCGCAGTTGAGCTAAGGGTAATCGTCCCTGATGATAGTGTTGTTGAAACACATGACAGCGGACCTGACAATGTGTACGTAGATGTGCCAATAAATGAAAGGGCAGGGAAAACAGATGTATTTGATGTTATTGTCATTGGAGACGTGGCAGCAAAAACCAAGCTTGCAGTGCTTGCCCAAGTTGTTCCAGATGTGACGCTAACGCTCCCCAAAATATTCAACGTATTTGCTGACGAAGTTATAAAAGAAACAGCACCAGATGATACTGTTAAATTTAAACAGTTGTTTGTGCCGATAAGGTCGACTGTAAAAGTTCCGGAAAAAAACACACTATCCGCAGCGGTTGGAGCAGATAGTGGAACGGATCCGCTAACAAGCCAGTTTGTGTTTACACTCCACCGGGTGTTTGTAGCGCCTGTCCAATTGTAATCGGAAAATGCCATCTATTATCCCCCCAAAACTTCTTGGGTTTCGCCTTCAACCTGATCGGGAGATGCGTCAGCAATTTCTGAATGGGACTCAATAACGGAAATCCAATTGCTGAAACGACGTTGCTTTTCCGCCTCAATCTCCTCCTCAGTCATGGTCACCCCATCTTCAAGGATGATTGTGTCGGAAAAATCCCCGTATTGCGTATTAAATACATAATGAATTCTCATAATCATGTCTCCAGTGATACGGCTACGATGTCCCAAGTTCCTATAGAACCATTTAAATTGTAAATGCAGCCAACATAAGCTGTTTTTCCAGTCGGTATAATGACAGGGGTTGTCACACCGATATTCCTAAATGCATTTCCCGTTAGGCCAAGTGTGAAAGTCACAGTGCGCTGAGCCGCAGAGGCGTAGAACCTGAATATGGCTTTCTGCCCACTTGCCGGACCCCCCGTGTCAGCATTAACCGTTAGGTCGTTTCCAAGTGCTGTAAAGGATTGCATGTCATAGCTGCCAGAGTCCCAAGCCCACGGAGACGTGGTTGTCGTCTGCTGATTTACACGCGGATTGATGGTTTTGTTTGTTAGGGTCTGGGTGCTCGTTGTGCCGACAACAGAGCCCGTTGGCGAAGTTGGCGCTGTGAGCGATGTGCCCCAACCGCTTGATGTGGACACAGCAACACCAGTACCGGGATAGGTCGTAGGGCCAGTCGCCCCCGTAGGCCCTGTGGGTCCAGTAGCGCCAGAAGCCCCTGTAGCCCCTGTAGGTCCAGTAGCGCCTGAAGCCCCTGTAGGGCCAGTAGCACCAGTAACGCCCGAAGCCCCTGTGGGTCCAGTAGCGCCTGAAGCCCCTGTAGGGCCAGTAGCACCAGTAACGCCCGAAGCCCCTGTGGGTCCTGTGGGTCCGGTGCCCGAAGCCCCTGTGGGTCCTGTGGGTCCTGTGGGTCCTGTAGCGCCAGAAGCCCCTGTGGCCCCTGTGGCCCCTGTGGCCCCTGTGGTCCCGGCTCCTGTGGCCCCTGTAGCCCCCGTGGGTCCGGTAGCGCCAGAAGCCCCTGTGGGTCCAGTGCCAGAAGCCCCCGTGGGCCCTGTAGCGCCCGTAGGTCCGGTAGCGCCAGAAGCCCCTGTGGGTCCAGTGCCAGTTGCCCCTGTGGCACCTGTAGCGCCCGTAGGTCCGGTAGCGCCAGAAGCCCCTGTGGGTCCAGTGCCAGTTGCCCCTGTGGCACCTGTGGGTCCTGTAGCGCCAGAAGCCCCTGTAGGCCCCGTAGGCCCAGTACCAGTCGCCCCTGTGGCCCCTGTAGCTCCTGTGGGTCCTGTCGGGCCACCCGCAGGCCCAGTGGGCCCCGAAGCCCCCGTGGGCCCTGTCGCCCCAGTAGCGCCCGTAGCCCCAGTAGTTCCCGTTCCTGTAGCCCCCGTGGGTCCAGTAGCGCCAGAGGCTCCCGTAGGCCCCGTAGCGCCTGTGGTCCCAGCCCCTGTGGCCCCTGTGGGTCCAGTAGCGCCCGAAGCGCCTGAAGCCCCCGTAGGCCCCGTCGCCCCAGTGGTCCCAGCCCCTGTGGCCCCTGTAGCCCCTGTAGCCCCTGTAGGTCCGGTGGCACCCGCAGACCCTGAAGCCCCCGTGGGGCCAGTCGGACCGCCCGCAGGCCCTGTGGGGCCAGTAGCACCAGTAGCGCCAGTGGTCCCAGCCCCTGTAGCACCCGTTGGACCTGTCGGGCCCTGAGGACCTGTTGGGCCTGTAGCGCCAGACCCGCCGCCGGAAATGGCACCAACCGTCGTGCGTTTGGATGTACCACCCTGAACGATCTGCAACTGCTCATCGCCGTTTAGGGATATCGCAAGGGGGAGCTGAGGAATTGTTGTGTTGGCCATTGTTAAATCCCTGTCCGCTTATTTTCCACACCGGCACCGCGATCCAGCGCATTGATCGAAGAACCACAGATACCCGAATGTGACGCTTTGGTCAAAGCCATGATTCAATCCTTGTTATATGCCGACATCCCAAGAAATTGTGACATTCCCTGAAGTTGCGAAATTTGCCCAATCATTTGATCTTGCTACAAATGTGGCGGATGTCACAGATGGGGCTGATCCCAATGTTAAATCAAACCCCTTTCCGCCTGCCGTCGCGCCAGCGATGGCAGTGACGCTTACAGACTTGGGCGCTGCGGCGAATACCGTAGGGAATGTGACTACAACAGATGCACTGTTGGCCGCGCTGGATAAGGTTATTGTGGCAGTTCCCCGTTGCCGTTGAAAATCGCTTGCGTTGACGCCGGTCGATGTTGCCTCTGAATAAAGCAGCTTAGACTCGCTAACACCCAAAAGGCTGCACGATCCTATGTCAATATTTAGGTTTGATAGGCCGCTAGAAATACCAATGGAAAGCACTGAAACATAAGTTGAAGCGGCAGCGTCTTTAAACACAAATGTATTGTTTGCAATTCTTCCTTTGTTGTTTGAAGAGGAGATCGACAGACAGGCTGGGAATGTTGCCGTGGTATCGCAAGCATCAACTATGGTGTTGTTTATTATGGAAAAGTTTATGTTTTGGAATGAAACGTGAACCCCGATCCTCCATGGGCGGGAAAGGCTATTCCCAGAAACTTCTAATTGCTGGGTCGCATAAAGGCGAATGCAGCCTTCAGCGGAGTCATTTATGCGCCCTCCGGCTGTAATAATGTTGTTTGTAACGCTAACATTTTCCGCATAGTCATTGACCGTTGTTCCGGTCACGGCACCTGCGACAATGATGGCTGCGCCGTCTGCGCCGCCTTTGATAATGTTTCCGCTGATATGCACTCGCTTCGCGCCAAGCGAATTGACCCCGTTAATATCGGCCCCAACAACAGCGATCCCAAAGCGGCATCCCTCAATAAAATTATTTGATATAAAGAAATCACGGCCTCCGTGGGTATCAATGGCCTCCCAGTTGGTTACATTTTTAATGGTGTTGTTGACTATTTTGCAATCATTGGAGACTGGGTCACGGAGTTCAGTGCCCTCCAGCCTGTCAACATAAATTCCATACCAATCAGGCGCTCCTGCACCGTTTACTCCGTCAATGTAGTTGCTATATATCCTAGTAGTATTGCAAGAAACGCCGCCAATTGCAGCGTAGCCAATGTTCTGAATATTGCAATTAACAATATATGATCCGGTGACATATGCCAATTCGATCCCTGTAAAAGCCCAATTACGAATAGTTACACCATTTATTTCAGGGCCTATAATATAAGTAGATGCCGTTGAGTCATTGGCACCGCGAACGCCTTTAGCGCCAATTGCAGTCCCCACATCAGAGAACGTGCCACCGCCAGCGCCAATTAGCTCACCTTCAATTACAGTGCAGTTACTACCAAGGGTCAGGCCTGTAATATTACCTGCCGCACTGAAATTAAGGATTGCCCCGGAAAGGTTGATAATAGTGTTGTTAGGGACGGTCAGTGCGCCGGTTTTATACGTTGCTGGCGAAAATGTGACTGTTTTACCTGCACCCGCCGTCAACGCCGCCTGAATGGCCGCTGTGTCGTCCGCTATGCCGTTACCCACGGCCCCAAAGTCCTTGACTGAGACGGTCTGTTGCAGCTTGGCCTGCACCGTCTGAGCCACAGCGCCGGTACCGGACTGCACAAAGCCTACATTCCCAGCCCCCGACGTGCTTGTGAAAGCATTGAAGTTTTCATTCATCTGCGCTGCGCTGATGAGCGAATTGGACGTAAAGGTATAAGGTATCGTCATGGTTCAGACCTTGTTATGTGGCGGTGACGGTTATTTTTATTCTGGTGACACAGAGTTAGCAGCATTTGAGGCCACAAAACTAGCCTGTGTGGTCATAACTGTATTGCCGCCTTGCCCAAAATACACTGTGCCTGCGCTATCTATGCCAATATACGACGGTACGTTGTTGGACCCATTGTTGGCAAACCCAGATGAATATATATCCGCGTTGGGGCGAAAACCTACGGACAACGTAAACAGTGTAGTGCCAAAGGTAGCCGTGCCATTTTTGATGGCCCCATTAATATGTACTACGCCAGACAAATCTTTAATGTACGTAGGTGTTAATCCGGCGCTGTTAACAACCCAACTATTTTGCAACGTTGGAGTTTTTACGACACCCATTGTGCCAACTCCAAGATCGTTAATTTTTGTGCTGATTGTGGTATTATATGAGTTTGCGCCCACGCGAATATCTTGACACGTAGTATCAACATAGATTGCCGTTACCCCAGCAACACCAGCTAGTAATGTGTTGTCTTGTATTAGCGTTCCGCGCGCGTTTTGAATATAGACTAGCTTAGTGGCATCAGTAGACCCAAAAGCAGACACTAAATTTTGCTGGATTACGCCGCCTACATACGTACCGCCAGAAGCAACAATGTCGATAACGGCGTTGCTGATAGAGCCAACGGTATAGTGTTCAATGTTGTTCCGCAAAATGTTGACGCGCATACCGCTCAAAATAATAATGGCGGACGCAGTTGTGGTTATGTTATTGTCTAAAATTGAAAGCAACGACGCGCCCGCAACAAGCGCCGCATAAACGCCAGTACCTGTCCCGCTTATAATATTGTTGCTGACAACAATACTGTCGCCGCTGTTTTCTAATTTAATACCGCCCTTGAGAGTATTGTTATTGAAGTAAGCGGAGTACATACCGCCATTAACATTATCTACGGCGTCATTGAGGTGATAAATGGCATACCCGCTGCCTTGCTGAATAGCGCAATTCTCAACAGTAAATTTAGGTAAATTTTGTCCTGCGTTAAGCGTTATGCAGTAAATGCCGTGATTGCCCGCTCTTGTACCTGTGCTAAGATTACCCAGCGACAAGTTCTTAAAACTCATCAATGTTTGGTCGTAGCTGGCGTTTGGATTTACAACGATAGTATTTACTGTGCTGGCTACTGATGCGGCTGGCTGAATGGATGTGTAAAATGCGCCTGCACCAAGAAACTGAATTGGCGCGGTAACGACTAAACAAGCGTTGTCCGCGTTAGCATCGCTAACAATGTACGATCCTTTAGGAAAATAAAGCGTACCCCCTAAAGGAGACAAAGCGTCAATTGCTGCTTGGATGGCTGCCGTATCGTCAGTCGTACCGTCGCCAACAGCCCCAAAGTCCTTGACTGAGACGGTCTGTTGCAGCTTGGTCTGCACAGTCTGGGCCACGGCCCCTGTGCCGGATTGAGTGAACCCAACATTCGCAGCCCCGCCGCTACCCGTAAGGGAGTTGAAGTTTGCATTCATCTGAGATGCGCTGATAAGCGTATCAGGTGTAAAGGTATAAGGTACTGCCATCGTCTAACTCCAATTCGACTGGTTCCAGAAGGACTGGCCCCACACCCCAAAGGGGACGGTAGTAGTGCCGATCCCCGTCTGCGGTATCTGCTCAAACCCGTATGGGATGCCAACAGAGGCAGTAACCATATTTGTTGTCGGTGTAAGGAGCGATCCCGCCGGTATAGCTACGTTGGTCTGGTAGGTAAATGCCGTCGCTGTCGACACTGTGATGCTGTAAAAACCGCATGCCGCCTTAACGGAAAGGCCTTGAACGGAAATCTGGTCATTGGTTGCAAGGCCATGTGCAGATGAGAACGTCACAGAGATTTTATCCGTGCCAACAGATGACACCGAAAGCGGATTGAGTTCCACGTCAAAACGCTCGTTATTCAGAAGCGGCATGATGGCGTTTTGGTCCAGCCCGGTCGGCGCTCCAATTGGCTGTGTCAAAAGATTCTGACCTTTAATCTCCGTAAGAATTGTGTCACCAACAAAGATGGGGATGCCGGTGGCTGGATCGATAATGGGTGGCGCTGTGGTCGTCTGGAAGTCGGTCTCAGCGGTCTCGAAATCCTGTGTGCGCGCCTGCATGATCGGCACAGGGTCAGCAGGCACCGCAATGGCCCTCAGTTGCTCCTGAGCCACGTCCATGCATTCATTGCATACAAGTATGCGGACGTTCTGCAAAGCCGCTCCACGCCAGTCATACTGCCACTGGAGGTTGACGTGGTTGTACCGGAACCCGCACCTGTCGCAAATTGCATGCGCCTCAGGGTTGGATGAGCTTGTTCTGGCCCGACCTGACTGTGAGGCATATGCCATTGATGCTACCTAAAATAGCCAGAGATCATGGGCGAAATGTACTGTTGCGCGGTTTCCACGTTCTGCGCTGCTGCAATCTGATAAGCTTCGTCGGCCAGCGGCTTAATCATTGGGATGCGATCAGGTGCCCATATCATAGCCAGACGCTGAGCCAAGCCATAGGCGAAGGCTTCAAGGAAGTAGACGGGGATATTGACTGTCTGCCCGCTGGAAAATTCCGAGTCGTCAATCTGGCAGACCTGATAGTATTTCAATGATGTCTGAGTGCCGTCTGGGACGGGCCACAGCGTCACGGTGCCGCTGATCAGGCGATCCTGCCAGTATGTTGTTGGAAAGCCCTGCTGCTCCTTATTTGGGTAAGAGGCGTACTCAGTGCGGCTGATAGGCAGGATGATCCGGTCAATCGGAGGTCCTGTTCCGTTATCCGTTTCAATGTACGTGTCCAACATAACAATGTTGTTGGACGGGACGCTGTATGTGGCCTGCCCCTTAACAAGAGGGACTGTCTGAAGGTTGACCATC
>Ga0209085_1002130_pt1 | contig 11464 bp, 5 predicted proteins | sample C_131016_EF_Meta_FD_187310 | JGI IMG/M metagenome (GOLD analysis project Ga0209085, IMG submission 187310) | Freshwater microbial communities from Lake Croche, Canada to study carbon cycling - C_131016_EF_MetaG (SPAdes) (version 2) | ecosystem: Environmental > Aquatic > Freshwater > Lake | place...
AACTTCAGCCATCTTATAAAGAATATCATCCATGTCATCATTAACATATGAACCAAAACAGGAGATTGGTAATCCGCGCTCCCGACCAAAGTTTGACCAGATAGGACTTGAGAGCGAATAGTATCCTAATTTTACATAATCTTCAAACTTATTAGCAAAACCTTTTATCTTTAAGAGATTCTCAGCTGTCTTTGCAATATCAGAAATACGTTGTTCGGCAGTTTCTCCTTCTAAAAGGTACCCACGTTCTAAAAATTTTCTAGAATCTTTATTAAGCCAATAGATGTCTTTATGCATGAAATAATATTTTAATAGCTAGTTATAAAAAAACAACTAGAATAGATCGTCTTCGGAAAAAGATTGATTCTTCTTTGAGTACTCAACAGGCCTAGAACTAAAAAAGTCTGTCATATTGTTACCGTGTAATTCTTCTGAAAACCACAATGTTGAAGATATTAGATTTTTATTAATATCAAAAACTTTAGGGAACCCTATACCTTCTAATGACTCATTAATTCTGTTCTTAATAAACTCTTTGAGAAGAGGAGCGTTAAGATTATCTTCATTAATATCATTAAGCATCCAGTCAACAATCTTAGCTTCTGCTTTAAATGCTTCATGCGCTTCGTGAATAATTTTATCTTCGAGCTCTTGATCGAATAATTCGGGGTATTCTTCTCTAATTGTATTAATGATCTTTGTACCAACAAGACCATGAATATTCTCTTCATTGCGAGTATACTTCACTTGCTGGTCGGTATCCTTAAGAACGTTCTTAAAACGCGCAAACCAATTAATAACATAGAACTGACTAAAGAGAGATACATTCTCAATAAGAAGAGTAAACAATGTTATTGCATATAAGTACTGCTTCTTTGAATCCTTAAAACAGCGTTTATTATATTTCTTAAGATACTTTACACGGCCCTGAATCCAAGGAAGTTCTAAATTCTTTTCAAAAATATCTTCAAGTCCTAAGACAGAAAGTAAACGCTCATAAGCATTATTATGAATAACTTCAGTATTAGCCATTACGTACCCGAGATCATAGATAGAGGGATGAGGAAGATTGTCCCCTAAGCGGGCCCAGAACGACTTTACTGACACTTCAATTTGACCAATAGCTGATAGAACTCTAATTATTGCTTCTCTCTCCTGTTCTGTTAAATTAACTTTAAACTGTTGAACATCAGCCTTAAAAGAGAATTCTTTATCAGTCCAGAAGCCATTATGCATTGCTTCAATGAACTCTTCAGTCCATTTATAGTTGTTAGGTTTACGAGAGATTTGTTCGTCAAAGATCATAGTGTTGTATATTTAAGTTGCGGTAGATAGTTCGAGTGTGATAGTAGTATAGTGTTTTTTTACTAATCTTCTACTACTAGATTAGTATTTTTTGGGCTGATTTCCAGCACCGGGTTTACTGTCATCCCAGTTCTTTCCGCCAGGAAGTTTAACGTTCTTATTGTTAAGATTTACTTCGAAGTCAGCAGAGCTATCTGTTTCGACTTTTTCCGGTCCGTGAATCTTACTCTTACGCTTAACACTATCAGGTACAGGACCTGTATTAATGCCATCATCTATAATTTCAAGACATTCAATAGGAACAGTCATTGGTGTACGATAGAGACCTGGAGCGTATTCAACAATAACATCAACAAAGATTTTATCAGGAGACTCTGTTCCGCCACGATAATTCTGTGTTGTTGTAGGATAAACACTCTTAACAGCAGCAACACGAAGGTTTAAATCGAAGTTAGGGTCCATGCACGATTTAACTACTTCAATAAAACTTTGTCCTTTATTCTTAAAAAAATCGAGTTTTAAACAATCTTTGCGAAAACGAACACGGTCCCCGATAAGAATACCGCCCTGCTGGTAGCGTTCCATTAAATTTTCAAATAGCACATTAAACTTTGTTTCCATATTATTGATATTATTTATGCAACTCCTTCGATAAATAATAGTGTAAATGGCTGTTAAGATTAAAAATCTAGAATCGATTGCAAATCAATATACTATTCAACAATATGTATATAAAGATTTATCTCTAGATCTTACACAAACAAAAATAGAATCACCTGGCTTTAAACTTCCAGTACCCGGAGCTGACGTTAAAGCAGATTTTGATCTTGGTGCTATTAATAACTCTCTTACCAATCTTTTTAATACTCTTCCTGGTCAACGCTTTTTATTCCCTGAATACGGTTTAGATCTTTATCAATTCTTATTCTCACCGATTACAGAAGATAATGGTGATCTTATTGGTAATAAAATCTATCAAGGTGTACTAAAATACGAACCTCGTGTTATACCAAAAAGAGTTAAAGTTATTGTAGATCCTGATAACAATCAGTACTTAATTACTATAATGATAGAGATACCGGTTATTAGCTTAACAACTGAAACACAATTTATGTTCGATATTAAAAAACAATCATTTATATCTTTATCAACAAGCAGAAACAAATAATATATGGCTACTAATACTTCCCAAAATAATTTTGATATACCTAAAGGTGGCTATATAGCATTTGACGCTATGTCGCTTCGTCAGCTTATCATAGATCGTTTAAACGAGCAGCAAGTGTTCACAGATCAAAACTTTCTAGGTTCTAACTTAGCTTCTATTATTGATATTATTTCTTTCTCGTACAATGCTTTAATTTACTACCTAAACAAGACATCTTCTGAGTCTATGTTTTCTGAAGCATCTCTTTATGAAAATATGAATAGAATAGTTAAATTAATTGACTATTCACCTATTGGTTTTCAAACATCAACGTTAACATTTAATTGCTCCGCCTCTAACCTTAATCAAGGTCTTTATACTATACCTCGTTATTCATATGTTATATCAAATAATATACCGTTTTCATTTAATGAAGATATAACATTTGTAAAGAGTACAAACGGTATCACTGAAAGCTTAAATGAAATGGCTCAACAGAAGCTTTTATTTCAAGGTCTATATCAAGAACAACCACTATTTACCGCGGCCGGTGAAGATAATGAAATTATTATATTAAACGCTGGTACCAATATTGTTGATCACTTTAATATCGATGTTTATGTTAAGCCTGTACTAACAGGTAAATGGGAAGAGTATACCAAGACACCAAATCTTTTTTTAGAAACAGGTGCTGCTAAAAAATATGAAATACGTTTAAACGGTAATAAACGATATGAAATTAAATTCGGTAACGATATCAATGGCGTTAAATTACAAACAGGAGATCAAATTGCTGTTTACTATCTAAGCTCTCAGGGAGCAGACGGTGAAGTTGGCCCAGGAGCATTAAATGCCAATTCCCGGCTTGTTACATATAATTCTATACAGTTTAACCAAATTGTGAACGATGTATTTGCAAATCAATATCGTTTATTAACTAATGCTGAAGCAGGTAATTTAAACTTTACAAATACAAATAATTCTACAGTTGTTAAAGCAGAGGAAACAGTTGATCAGATTCGCTTAACCGCTCCTGCTAACTATCGCAGCCAATATCGTTTAGTTACTACTAAAGACTACGAAGTATTTGCTAAAACAAACTTCACCAATCTTTTAGCTGATGTTAAATGTGTTAATAATTGGGATTATGTCTCAGGGTATTTAAAATATTTTTATGATATCGGTATTACCGATCCTGCTAGAACTGAGCGTGCTCTCTTTAATCAAGTACAGTATGCTGATTCTTGTAATTTTAATAATGTTTACTTACTCGTTGTACCACGCTCAGTTACATCAAATCTTGATTACTTAGTACCTGCTCAAAAATCTCTTATTAATTCATCTTTAGCTACAAGTAAAATGGCTACTACTGAAACAGTCTTTATTGACCCGGTTTATAAAGCTATTTCGTTTGGTATTTCGTCTTCGCTTTTAACTGTTGATCCTATAATTGATGAGAATAAGTGCTACCTTGAAATTATCAAAAGAACATCTTCAAGAAGAGATAATCAGTCTATCATTAATGATGTTGTCAATATACTTACAACATACTTTAGCAGAACATCTCTTAAACTCGGTCAAACCATCGATGTAAGATCCCTTACTCAGCAAATACTTGATGTTGACGGTGTCGATACATTCTACACTAGAAGAACAGACGATGCAACTATAAAAGCACAAGGTCTTTCTCTTTTCTTCTGGAACCCTGTTTACCCTACTAACGATAAAACAGTAACAACAAATAATATACCTTTAAAGTATTTTGAATATCCGTTCTTTAATAACCTAACCACAATAGCATCTAAAATTACTGTTACAGCTGTAGCTACAGTATTTGAAACCGTAGAATATTAAAAAATGATTCGAGCAAGTTTTACAGTTACTCCGACTGCAGGAGATGTTTTAGCGACTGAATTTACAGTTACTAATTTTACTACTGCAGATGTAGCTATTCAACAATATACTTGGGATACTGGATATGACGGGTTAATTTACAATAACACTAATCCTATATTTACATACCCATACCCTGGAACCTATACAATAACATTAACTGCTATTGATTATAATGGCAATACAAGTGTAGCTAGCCAGCAAGTTAGCGCAGATATTGTTTATAGAGATTATATATCATTTACTCAAATTCCCGACAAATATGCTGACCCAGGTAAGACTACAGCTGTACCTTTTAAAATTGAAGTAATTAGTGCTAATCCAAATAACCCTCTTTTCATTGATTTATTTGCAGCAAATTCAAAGTCAACGCCTTACGGATCTGTACCTGATAAATGGAATTTTTTAACACCAACCTGGAGGTTTACCGATACTAATTTAAACACAGTAACAACACTATCTGTTACACCTATACCTGTTTACAAAAATAATAAAGTTGTAGCTGTATCTGGTACTACAGAATTTTATTATATTGACTCAATGAGTACTGGTAACCCAGTTGAAAATTGCCCTATTTTAATAACTGCAACTTTACAGACTTCAGGTTTTAATTATCCTTCAGAATCTTATATTTATCCTTACAATTCATACGCTAATAATCAAACAGTTAAGGCAGGTCTTGTCTGGCAAGTTAACGATTTATTTCCTAACCTACTAAAGGTAACAGGTAACTACGTTGATAATATTAATCCTAAGCAATGGAAAGATATAAAAACAACAACACTTGTTACTTGTCATTCAAATAGGTCTTTAATAGTACCAGGAGCAGAAGATTCAACTAGTGAAGTTATTTTTTCGTACCCAGCAACTAATGAAATAGGCAACGAACAACCTCTTAATCTTTCTTTAACTAATTTAACACCAGACGAATATACTATTGACGATACACCGTTATATTTTCAAGCTACAGATAGTAACGGATCAAGAAAAGGTGGTTATGTATTAACTACAGCTACTGCTACAGCTATTACTTCAAGTACATCAATAGTAGCTCAAACTACAGCTTATACAGGAATAAATTACGCAACCGATAAGTTTGTTTACCCTGAAGGTTTTGCACCGAATACATCTATTTGGGTTTCAAATCCTGAAAAAAATACACTTAATAAAATTACACTTGTACCGTACCCTGATAATTGCAAAACAATTAATCACTTTAAAAATAATAAAATTTTAATAGATGGTAATATTAAAAAAATAGAAGTACCTTACTTGAATTCAGATTCTGTTTTTAACTATAGTATGTCAGGCTTCTCAGGTATTTACGGTATGGCTATAGATCCAAGAAATTATGATCTAATAGCCTGTGATGCCGAGCTTGATAGAATATATCGTTATTCAAATACAGGTGATTTGTTAAAAACTTTCGAGCTGACAAGTATTGGAGATTACGATCCACAAAAGAAGTTATACGATTATTGGACTTGGCAAACACCTACTCCGTACGCCTCTGCAACTAATTTTAATTTTTATAGTCCAACGATAAGATCTACTAATCCAGCTAACTATATAATGCTATTAGGCGGTCTTATTCAACCAGCTAACTTTATTAGAATTACTCCAACCAATTCAATTCGAATTGTTTCAACAGTACCGGGTGATTTTTCAGGATATCCGCCTGAAAATGTACAACTCAATGTTATGCAGTTATTTAGCCCGTCTCTACCTACAAAGTATATCGACGCGCTTCAATACTGGACTACATCTTCACAAACTCCAGAGACTGTATTTACGCTTACCGGGTCACCTTCTCTTTCGTCTGATTCAAGTTATTATATCGTATCGATAAATGGATTACTTCAAGCACCAGATACATACAGTGTTAGTGATATTGCTAAAACTATTACCTTCTCTAGCACTGTACCTTCTAACGCCTTAGTTCACGTTTTATATATACCGGAAATAAATCCACCCGCTACTTGGACAAGAACATTTACAGCACCAACAACTTCATTTTCCCTTGCTGATTACCCTTCAAGGTATCAAGCAGATGATAAGTCTTGCTTTATAGTAAGTATAGGTGGAGTATTACAGGCACCAATAAACTATAGCTTTGACGTCAGTAACCAAAGACTTATCTTTAAAGATTATCTTCCTACTACTGCCCCTATAACTGTAACACAACTTTCTGTACCAGAAACTATTAATAATTTAGCCGCTTATACACCTGCGTACGTTTCTTTAGATAAAGACTATAACATCTGGGTATCCCTATTTAATTCCGTTTCAGTGTTAAAATTTGATAAAGACTTTAACTTACTCTTTGGCGTTGCACCTATTAATGTTAACTGGACTATTAGATCTAATACCAATAATCCAGTTGGCATTGATTATCAAACAGCTCAATTTGGTGCATCAAATGTTTTATCTGCTAATACAGAACCGTTTGATACGTATACAGATGAATTCTTTTTAAAGCCGCCTGTTGTTGAAACTGATAAAGATAATAACTGCTGGGTAACCTACGCACACCCTCTCTGTTGTTTACTTGTGAAATACAGTGAAACAGGACAGTCTCTCTCACAAATACAACTTAGTAATTATAGTACCCCTATAGGTATTGCCGTTAACTCTGATAATAATGTATGGGTTTCTAATACAAATAATTCTTCTTATACATATACGTCTCTTTCAGGCTGTTTTGAACTTTATGATTCAACAACATCTGCTTTACTCGATAAGGTTACTGGTATTAGTCGTCCAGGTCATATTGCTTTAGACAGAGACAATAATCTTTGGTTTACACATAGCACAAGAAGAATAGGATACTATAATACAAGTACATCTGCTCTATCAACATGGACGCTCGACTTAACTGGAGGTTTTAGCGTTTTTGCGCAGTCTTCAAGCACTTTATTATCCGGTTTAAAGACATTTGATCAAGTAGAAAATCAACAAGACGATGAACTTGGCGGTTTAGCTGTTGATGTGTTTAATAGAGTTTGGGTATTAGATAGTTTACAAAACTACGCTTGGGTTATTTCAGCTACACCTAATTTTCAAAATACATCTATTAGATATTTCAAAATTAGACCTGATGTTAATCTCGGTTATTATGTCGACATTAATAGTGGTGATACATATACTGAGGAGGGTAACTACTACTATAAATCTGCTCAAGCAACTGGTGATTGGACCGGTAATAGATGGTATCAAAAATATGTTACTTCTCAAATGCTTTCCTCTGTACCTATTTCCGGTATTTCAGTGCCTTATGCAATATCTAATTTTGAAAACGTTAATCAGATAAGAAGAGTTAACGAATCATTTAATAACTCTGATTATTATAGATCTTTAGCACTACCAGAAAATTTACAAAATAATCCGACGTTATTTGATAAGTTTTTTGCAGCGTCTGTAGGTACGGGTTATCTCAGTGCTAATCAAGATCTCGGTCAGACAGTTTATGAACGAATAGCTAATTTTACATCTAATCATTCTGATATAGATACCTGTAATATTAGTCAACTGCTCTCTCTCGCTGAACAAACGGGAACCCCGGCCTCAGATTATAGTGCTGTTTATCCTGCTGATATTCTTAATATGTTAGATATTGCGTCTGTACCTAGAGCAAAACTCTGGGGTATAAAAGATGATGTACCTATATTTCCTCAAAGTATAGGTGAAAAATACGATGTATTTACAGCTATTGTAACAGCCGGTGATAAGATTATATTAAAAAATAAATTTGATTCAACATTAAGTCTTATAACAGTACCCTTATTAGAGGGAACAATACCTATTTATCCGCTTTCTGACTTTGAAGGTTATGGATTCGTACAACCTGTAACAACAAATTACATTTTTTATAAGTTTGATCCTGTATATTCAGGTAATTATATAGACAACTTAATCGATTGGAATTCTCAATATACAACACAATCTCCTACCGCTTCAACATTAGAAGAATGGTACGGTGAAAACGGTGCTATAGAAAATGCCTTCAGATACCTATTAACTAAGAATCTTTTTCTTAAATAATTTAGAGTGAGTACCGGTAATCAACAATCTTTACAGAGATACGCCCAGCCTATTTATCTTGCTGCGGCTAAGGACGATAATAACGCCCCGTTTTCGTATAAGGACTGGTATAGCTCACATCAAGGTATTATACCCGGTCAGGAATTTAAACAGTACAATGAGTATCTAATTAACTGGTATAAAAATAAAAGTCAGACTGTTACCGACACAAAGCTACAATTAAAACTTAACTATTTAACCCTCTTAAATCAGTTACAGCTTTTCTTCTCCAATGAAGAAGCAGAAAACTGGTATAATAAAGTTAATATTAGTAATGAGAAAGAATTACTTTTAGCTATTCCTTATTTTGCAAAAAAGCTTAAAGATATATCTTTATATTATCTTCAGTTAAGAGAAACAATTAAAAAGAATCGACTCAAGTACAATCAAACAGGTACTGACGCTGGTATTATACAACAGCTACAAGACTTTCTTCTTACTAATTATACTCAAAAACCTAATACGTCAATATCTATTCCTTCATCAATTTGGAGAAATGTACCAGAGTTAAGTGCTGTTAAGGATACTATTACTATTCAAATTGAAGAACTATATGATACAAGCAGTTATTTTGATAATCAACCTGATTTACCTGCATCGACCTACTACGATTTAAATAATAAAGATTTACAAAATTTTCTTACAACAAAAGGCTTATCAATATCATCAACAGAATGGATATACAAACTAGGTGTTAATTCTCTATCTGCTGAATCTTTTGAATTTGAACCTACAGCTCTTTCAGCTTCTCCTCTTTATCAGGAAAGTATCTATAATAATTTACTCATTTATAGTGATCAATTAGCTAAAAAGTATCTAGGTAGCGACAAGTATATATCTTTATCAACTACGTCAAGTGCACAGCAGGACTTTTATGATATATCAGTACAAACAGGTAATAATTTTTTCTATTGGCCTTATGGTATATATACCGAAAAAGCGTCTTCTTTACCGCGTTATCAGTCGATCAATTTAACAGATACTGGACTTGAAACAGTAGCTACTGCCGGTTCAAGTATTGAAATAGCTGATACAATTTTTGTCAAAACAACTCGAGGTATTGAAGGTGCTTGGTTGCAAAATAAATTTAACGACTATAAAACCGCTACAATGGAAGCAACACTCGATGCTTCTAAAAAAACCATATTTCGTTATCCGTTTCCAGGTTATGGTCTTTCTGCTGAAGGTTTAGATTGGACGGGTTATAGTTTTAAATCTGACCCTCGTTACTTTTATCTAGACAATAATATAAAACAAAGTATACAAGAAGCATACTGGTCAAGTTTTATTGGTTTAACATCTACAAATACCCTCTTAATAAACGATACAACTCTTGTTACAAATAAGGCGTACCCTAATAGAGATTATAATAAAGCTGATAAAATAAAAATTTGGCCTGAAGCGCCTGCATATAATGATGCATCTCGTAACGGAGATGATAATGAAGCCTGGCTCTATAGATTTAATAAAACAGATATATCTGTACTATCAGCCGGTGATAGTGTAATTGTTTGGCCGTATGAACGAATAGATACTGAAACTAATTTTCCCAATCACTATCCTGAAGATCTACCTAATGTTTGTTTACCAGTTGCTGTTTCTGCAATTAATTTTTCATTTGCTACAGCAGGAAACGCTCTTTCAAGCGCAGATGTAATTTATAAAATATCTAACTATCAAGACACAAAAGATCTTGCTGTTGAATGCTGCTGGTTATCAGGTGCCGGGCTCGGTGTAACAGGTCTTAATACATCAACATATATAGGTGACATACAGGCTGTACAACAACCAAGTCTACAAGGTAGTTTTTCATCAGGTACGTATACTAACTTTATTTGGAACGGTCCAGATAATACAGATGCCGATACTGTTTTTAAAACATTAAAGCATCAACCTGATTGTAAATATATTAACACTCCAGGGGTTACATTTAATGATTACGATTTATGTACATGTAAACAAGTATACTTTACACCATTTGGTCATCCCGGTAATAGTTTTAATGATTACGGTGCATTTACTGATATTATAGCAATAGACACTTTTTCACCTGGTAAATTTGATCCTACTAATTGGGTAGGGCCAGGCGGTGTACCTGCCTCTCAATCGAGTAATTTTGGATGGTATAAAACTAATAGCGAGACGGGATGGGGCGACGGTAGTTGGTATACCGGTTCTTCAACACAGGGAAATAAACTCTATCTTAGAACCGGTTACAAATACATATACTATCGTACCAACGTACGTACTGAAGATACAGAATTAATAACATTACCAGAATATATTCTTCGTTATAACTACAACAATTATCTTACTCAATATGGTAGTAAGTATAAATGGGTAAGAGGTATTAAAGATCAGGACGGTAACTGGTATAATAGTAATGCTTCATCGTCTATGGTATTATATCCTGGAGATATTTTATTATACTCACGAGCAGGTACAACATCATATAATCTTGTTGGTACAACAACTACGACCCAAGATATATCTGAAAATAGAGGATCTATCTGGTCTAACTACGATTATATCTCTATTGGTGATAATTCACTTGGTATTGAAAAACAGATAAATCTTAATTACCCGAGTAGTACATATTTACCTGCTTCAGCCTTTAATTTAAACAATATATATAAACAATATCCAACAAATAGTATTAATAATGTGCTGTCCATACTTGCATGGTCACTCTCAGCTCCAGATACAAGCGTACAAGTATTTCGAAATATATCTTCTCCTACCTTTACACCAACACTTACCGGTCTATACACAACATCAGTTACTGCAGTAACTGCAACTATATTAGGCCTAGGTTCATATAATACTGCTACTTCCGGTTACTATATATTCACAAATATACCACCTATAACAGCTATATCTACTACTGTTACTATACCTTCACTTACCGGTTACAATACACCAGTACCGGGATTTGTTTTAAATACCCCTCTTTACGGGTGGGATTATAACGCCGGTACATATAATATCTTTGCTAGCACTACTAATGCTGGTGCAAGACCATACTGGGCTAAAACATAT
>Ga0209085_1002131_pt1 | contig 11456 bp, 10 predicted proteins | sample C_131016_EF_Meta_FD_187310 | JGI IMG/M metagenome (GOLD analysis project Ga0209085, IMG submission 187310) | Freshwater microbial communities from Lake Croche, Canada to study carbon cycling - C_131016_EF_MetaG (SPAdes) (version 2) | ecosystem: Environmental > Aquatic > Freshwater > Lake...
TTGATACTTTCTAATTCAGACTGGGTTGCAGTATTGACATTGATTGGTGAGGCGGCAGCTAAACCTGAGACAGCTACAAATACTGAAAACACTAAAGACTTTAATAATTGATTCATTTAATCTCCATTAGTTAATAAAAAATCCACCTACACAAAGTGCGAGTGGACTAGTTACAACGAATAAAGATTCAGTCGGTTGACTGCTTTTGGCTTACTAAAGTGGGCTTGCTAAGAAATCCGAATTAACTGATAACCAAGCAATATAACGACTGACACCCTGCTCCACATTGAGGAAGGGTTCTGAGTATCCAGCAGCACGCAGCTTAGTTAAATCTGCTTGCGTGAAGCACTGGTACTTACCTTTGAGTGCATCTGGGAATGGGATGTACTCAATTGCCTTTTCTTTAACCAATTCTTCTAGGCTAGCAGGGTTGGCTTTATCAATTTTGCGCATGGCATTAGCTACTGCGTGAGCAACATCATTGAATGGTTGTGCGCGGCCACTACCGAGATTGAAGATGCCACTGATTTCGGGGTGATCTAAGAAATATAAATTCACTTTCACTACGTCTTCCACTGATACAAAGTCGCGACTTTGCTCACCAGCGCCATAGCCACCATATTCACCAAAGAGCTTAACTTTGCCATTAGCTTTGTATTGGTGGTATTGGTGGAATGCCACTGAAGCCATACGACCTTTATGTGATTCACGCGGTCCATAGACATTGAAGTAGCGGAAACCAACCACTTGTGCAGCATTGGCTTTTTCAGTAAAGCGCTTGCGTATTACTTGATCGAATAGAAACTTGGAGTAGCCATAGATGTTCAATGGCTTCTCATGCTCACGACTCTCTACAAACACATCAGAACCACCATAGGTTGCTGCTGAAGAGGCGTAGAGTAATTGCACTTTTTGTTCTGTGCAGATATCGAGTAAATCCATGGTGTAACGGAAATTATTTGCCATCATGAAGATGCCATCCGTTTCCATCGTATCGGAGCAAGCCCCTTCATGAAAGACTGCCCTCACCTTACCAAAGCGACCGCTTTTAAATGCCTCTAGAAACTCATCTTTATCTAGATAATCAATGATGTCTAAATCTGCCAGATTGCGATACTTATCAGCTGGATTCAAATCGTCAACTGCAATAATATTTTTCTCGCCACGCGCATTGAGCGCTTGAACAATATTGGCACCAATAAACCCAGCTGCGCCGGTCACGATAATGGTCATTGCAATTCCTCAGAAGTAACAGTGGCTGTACCCAACTTACCAACCACAATACCACCAGCCCGATTAGCCAAAGCCATCGCTCTTTCTAGTGGCCAGCCAGCTGCTAATGCGACTGCTAGCGTTCCTATAACGGTGTCGCCCGCACCTGACACATCAAATACTTCGCGTGCCTGCGCCTTTACATGACTCACACCAGCATCAGTAAATAAACTCATACCCTCCTCGGAACGAGTGAGAAGAAGCGCCTCGAGGTTTAATGACTTTCTGAGATCTTGTGCTCTCTTGGTGAGATCCTCTTCACTGGTCCATTTACCCACGACTTGGCGGAGCTCACTACGATTTGGAGTGAGTACAGTAGCGCCACGATATTTAGCATAGTCGTCACCCTTAGGATCGACTAGGATCGTTTTCTTTTGAGCGCGAGCCTGCTCAATCATCAAAGTTACCTGACCTAAGGCACCTTTACCGTAGTCAGACAAAATCACTACATCAGCATCACCAACCAGCTTCTCGTAACGCTCGAGTTTGTGAGCCAAAGCTGCCTCACTTGGAGTTTCCTCGAAGTCTAAGCGAATCAACTGTTGCTGTCTTGCAATAACGCGCAACTTCACAGTTGTCGGCACTTTGCTATCAATCTCTAATTGACTATTAACGCCACTGGATTTTAAGAGATCTGTAACACGTCGTCCTGCCTCATCATCACCAATCACACCCAAAATCATTGTCTTAGCTCCAAGCGCCGCAACGTTACGAGCAACGTTAGCAGCACCACCTAAACGCTCGTCAATCTTGCCCACTTGAACTACTGGTACTGGCGCCTCAGGGGAGATCCGATTTGTATCACCAAACCAATAGCGATCCAGCATGACATCGCCCACTACTAATAAGCGGGCTTTAGAAAATTGTTCTCGGTTAGCTTTTTCCACGATGTAACTAATCTCTCTAAGGAATTCTTTTTGTACTGATAATTAATTATGACGACCAATACCTTGGTACTCAATACCTAATTCTTGCATAGCTTGTGGCTCATACAAATTACGGCCATCAAAGATAATAGGGTTCTTCAGTTTGGCTTTGAGAAGGTCAAAATCAGGACTACGGAAGGCCTTCCACTCAGTCACGATTACCAAGGCATCGGCACCTTGGGTTGCTGCCATGGGGTCATCCACCAAAGTCACTTGCTTGAGACCTTCTGGATTGCCTTTGAAGTCCACTTCAAGACAATGTCTGGCTTCTGGCATTGCTACTGGATCGTGTGCCACGACCTGAGCACCACGCTTGACCAGCTCCTGGATAATGACTCGACTAGGGGCTTCGCGCATATCGTCAGTATTGGGCTTAAATGCCAAGCCCCACATAGCAAACTTCTTGCCAGCCAGATTTTTACCAAAGCGTTTTTCAATCTTCTCTACAAGGATGTACTTTTGAGCTTCGTTCACCGCTTCGACAGCATCTAATATCTTCAGATCACGTCCATGCTCAATAGCAGTTTTGGATAATGCTGAAACATCCTTCGGAAAGCAAGAGCCACCATAACCAGTGCCAGAGTATAAAAATCCGTAACCAATACGGGAGTCTGAACCAATACCTTGGCGCACTGCTTCAATGTCAGCGCCAACTAAGTCAGCTAGATTGGCTAACTCGTTCATAAAAGAGATGCGGGTAGCCAACATGGCATTGGCTGCATATTTGGTGAGCTCAGCACTCTTCACATCCATGTAATAGGTGCGCTCGTGATGGCGATTAAATGGGGCATAGAGTTTGCGCATTTGCTCTTTAGCCCGCAGACCTGCTGGGGTATTTTGTGTACCAATCACAATGCGATCTGGGCGCATGAAATCTTCTACGGCTGCGCCTTCTTTGAGGAACTCTGGGTTGGAAACTACTGAACAAAGCTCTGGTGACAGACCTCTTTTATTGAGCTCTTCGCTGATAGCAGTAGATACTTTGTCAGCAGTGCCTACTGGCACAGTGGATTTATCGACGATCACTTTAGGATTAGTCATATGACGACCGATATTGCGAGCTGCTGCTACGACGTACTGAAGATCAGCAGACCCATCCTCATCAGGAGGCGTTCCAACAGCAATAAACTGAATATCACCATGCGCTACAGAGGCGGCAATATCAGTAGAGAACTGCAAACGACCAGCAGCGCGATTGCGCTCGATCATCTCTTTAAGGCCTGGCTCATAAATCGGTACGCCGCCGGAGTTGAGGATATCAATCTTTTTAGAATCTACGTCCACACAAAAAACATTATTACCCTGCTCCGCTAAACAAGCGCCGGTGACAAGACCAACGTAACCGCTTCCAATGATAGTAACTTTCAAGACATCTCCAAATCGCTATGGTTTCAGTACCATCATTAAAAAACTATTTGATGACGGTTTAATTAATTTATTTAGTTCATTTACATCGATGGGCCGCTAGACACGGAACCTTCACTACGTCTTGGGGAGTATGCTTCCCAATAATTACAGCCCGGACACTGCCAATAAAATCGTCTTGCACGGAAACCACAGTTACCACAGGTGTAACGAGCCAAACTGGTTGTACGTTGCTTTAATAAACTGAGTGTTGCCTGTAAATCAGACACTCGCTCTGGCGTGCCATTGCTCTCAGCTAATGCCAAACGTGTTTCTGCCAATTTCGAGAGAGCACTCAAACTGGGTGAATGCTGCATCACCTCAACTAGCATCACTTCAGCAGCTTGAGCCCCACGAATTTGGGTCATATGCTTTTGTACAATATCGAGCAACTCACCTGAGGCTTGGGTTTTTAGTAATTCACATAGCGCACTCAAACCTAAATCTGCTTTATCAAGCGATGTGTGCGCAGCCATCCAGCGGTCTGCTAGCAAATGCATGTAAGCAGGATGAGTCTTTGCAATTACAGCCCATACATCGATTGCTTGAGCTGAGCAATCCATAGCCATCAAATAATCACCCTGCAAAATAAGTGCACGTGCATGGTGAGGAACCGCTTGTAATGCCAACTGAACAGACTGCTCAACCGCTGGCAAATCTTTGCGACGCAATGCTTCTTGACCAAGCTCACAATGAAACTGTGCAATCTCGGTGTGATGTGATTTTCCTTGCAGGGCCTCGAGCTCGCTTGCAGCAATGATGGCTTTTTTCCAGTCTCGCTCAATTTGATACATTTCGAGCAGACTCTCTTTTGCTGGGGCAGCAAACTTGCCTTCGCCCACGCGATTTAATGATGCTTCAGCACGATCCAATAAACCAGCACGCAGAAAATCACGGCCTAATTCATAAGCAGCATGGTCTCGATCTCGTGGCTTTAAGTCATCACGATTAGCAAGGTGTTGGTGAACTCGAATCGCCCGCTCAGTTTCACCACGACGACGGAATAAATTACCTAAAGCAAAGTGAAGATCGATTGTTTCAGGATCAAGCTGAGCAATCTTGACCAAGGTTTCAATTGCCTGATCTGGTTGCTCATTTAATAAAAGACTTAAGCCCTTAAAGGTTGAACGCTGTTGGCGCATACGCTCGCGCTCATCCATGCGATTTTCAAGGCGCAAATCCCAGCGACTAGCCAACCAACCAATGCCAAACATCACTGGTATTAATAAAAGCCAGGAGGTTGCGATCTGAATCATGCTGTGCAGAATTTAAATAAAAAAATGGTCCGAATGGACCACTGGATATGCGCTATATGACTAGGCACCAGAACCCTCTTTAGGGCTCACCTGCTTCAAAGGCTTGTAATCAACGCGCTCACGTAATTCTTTACCTGGCTTGAAATGGGGCACCCGTTTTTCTGGGATCAATACCTTCTCACCAGATTTTGGGTTACGACCAGTGCGCGCAGGACGGTGATGCAAAACAAAGCTACCCACACCGCGTAACTCAATTCGCTTGCCTTCGGCCAAAGCATGAGTCATGGTGTCTAGCAATGTTTTTACTGCCAACTCCACATCTCTTGGTAATAGCTGGGGAAACTGTTCCGCCAAGCTCTCCACGAGTTCGGAGCGAGTGATTGCTTGTTGCTCTTGATCTGACATATCTATCAATAAAAAACCGCCGCTCTCCTAATGGAAAGCGGCGATATTGATTTAGCCTTGATTGTCCATTTTTGCTTTTAACAAGGCGCCCAAGTTGGTTGTGCCAGACTGCGCATCACCTTGGAGCTTGCTCATAGCATCTTGTTGATCAGAGCTGTCTTTAGCTTTGATTGAAAGATTGATTGCACGTGACTTGCGATCAATATTAATAATCATTGCAGTTACGCTATCGCCTTCTTTCAATACATTGCGTGCATCTTCAACGCGATCTGTTGAGATCTCAGAAGCGCGCAAGTAAGCTTCAACTTCATCAGCCAAGTGAATGGTTGCACCCTTAGCATCAACAGCCTTCACAGTACCAGTTACAAGGCTACCCTTGTCGCTAACGGATGTGTAGTTATTAAATGGGTCGCCAGACAATTGCTTAATACCGAGAGAGATACGCTCTTTCTCAACATCAATGGCTAATACAGTAGCTTCAACTTCATCGCCTTTTTTGTATTTCTTAACAGCTTCTTCACCAGGCTCATTCCAAGAAATGTCTGAAAGGTGAACCAAACCATCGATACCGCCAGGCAAGCCGATGAACACACCAAAGTCAGTAATAGACTTGATCGCGCCAGTCAACTTGTCGCCTTTTTGTTGGCCACGTGAGAACTCTTCCCATGGATTTGCTTTGCACTGCTTAATGCCCAAGCTGATACGACGCTTGTCTTCATCAATATCCAGAACCATGACTTCAACTTCGGTTCCTAGTGCAGTAGCTTTGCTTGGAGCAACGTTCTTGTTAGTCCAGTCCATTTCAGAAACGTGTACCAAACCTTCGATACCAGATTCGATTTCTACGAACGCGCCGTAGTCAGTCAGGTTGGTTACCTTGCCGAATAAACGGGTGTTTGGTGGGTAACGACGAGCGATACCAACCCATGGATCATCACCAAGTTGTTTCACGCCGAGAGAAACACGGTTCTTTTCTTGATCGAACTTCAAAATCTTCGCGGTAACTTCTTGACCAACAGTCAACATCTCGCTTGGGTGACGCACACGACGCCATGCCAAATCGGTAATGTGCAAGAGGCCATCGATACCACCGAGGTCTACGAACGCACCGTAGTCAGTGATGTTCTTAACGATACCTTGAACAACGCTACCTTCTTTAAGGTTAGACATCAACTTTGCTCGCTCTTCACCTTGGCTAGCCTCAACCACTGCACGACGTGACAACACTACGTTGTTACGCTTACGGTCAAGCTTGATAACCTTGAACTCCATCGTCTTACCTTCGTAAGGGCTGGTGTCTTTGATTGGGCGTGTATCAACGAGTGATCCGGGCAAGAATGCGCGGATACCGTTAACCATGACTGTCAAGCCGCCTTTAACCTTACCGGTAACAGTACCAGTAACTATCTCAGCTTGCTCAAGCGCTTTCTCCAAGTTCATCCATGATGCCAAGCGTTTCGCTTTATCACGGGAAAGGATGGTGTCGCCATAGCCGTTCTCAAGAGCGTCAATAGCAACAGAAACGAAATCGCCAGGAGCTACCTCAATCTCGCCAGCGTCGTTATGGAATTCTTCAACAGGAATAAACGCTTCGGATTTCAATCCAGCGTTAACAACGACGAAGTTATGGTCGATGCGAAGTACTTCAGCCGAAATAACTTGGCCGGTCTTCATATTCGATCGGGTTAATGATTCTTCAAATAGTTCTGCAAATGATTCAGACATTTATATATTCACTTTGTGCCGCCAGAAGGCCTGACGGGTTAGGTTAAAAAAGCCCCAAGAAACACGCTAAATTAGATAATCGCGTTGTAGAGTTTCTTAAGACGCCAAAACAACTTCTACTACTTTTTACTGCCCACCAAAAATTAAGATGTTGTTGATTGATACCAATCTAGAACCGTCTTAACTGCTTGATCTATCGACAATTCCGATGTTTCTAGCACTTTGGCGCCGTCTGCGACCAACAAAGGTGCGGCACCTCGACTACTGTCTCTGGCATCGCGCTCTTGCAAATCGTGCAACAAGTCCTCTAGTTTAGCAGAAATTCCCTTAGCTATCAATTGCTTATACCGACGTTCCGCTCTAGCCTCAGCTGTTGCAGTGAGGAAAATCTTCAAAACCGCATCAGGAAATATCACGCTAGCCATGTCTCGACCATCAGCAACTAAGCCTGGAGCCCGCCTAAAACCATGCTGAACACTGATTAAAGCCAGCCTTACTTCTGGATGCACCGCTATTGCAGAAGCACGCAAACCAATGCTTTCTGTGCGAATGGCATCGGTTACATCTTCCGAATTAAGCAAAATTTGGCCATTTTTGAACGAAATCACCAGTTTTTTGGCCAAAATACCCAATTCCGGGCCATTTTGAGGATCAACGGATGCTTTTTCACTTCCCAGGGCAACAAGCCGGTAGAGCGCACCACTGTCCAGATAATGAAAACCTAACTTTTCCGCTACCAAGGAAGCAACCGTCCCTTTGCCAGAGGCGGTGGGACCATCAATTGCGATAACTGGGGGCAAATTCATCAGAAGCGACTTCTAGGAAACGATCTTTGCAAATTCAGCAAAGTAAGTGGGGAAGGTTTTTGCAACGCAGTTGGGATCATTGATCTTGAGCGCATTAGGGCCAAAAGCACCCAAAGAGAAACACATGGCCATGCGATGGTCATCATAAGTATCAATACCCTCAGCAGGAGACCTCCAGTCGGCGATTGATTCGGGGGCTTGCACCACGATGTAATCAGCACCCTCTTCGACAATGGCGCCCACCTTTTTTAATTCTTTAGTCATCGCTGCAATACGATCAGTTTCTTTCACGCGCCAGCTCGCAATATTATTCAAACGCGTAGGGCCTTCAGCAAACAAAGCGGCAACAGCTAAAGTCATCGCTGCATCTGGAATCTCTGTGCAATCGATCGTGATGCCATTGAGCTTGCCGTTAGCATTCTTGACGCCAGCAACCTCAATCCAATCCTCGCCCGACGAAATCTTTGCACCCATCAGTGCGAGTGCACCAGCAAAAGCTACGTCACCCTGAATGCTTTGACTACCAACGCCTAAAACACGCACCGGTCCATTACTAATCGCACCTAGCGCTAAGAAGTAAGAAGCAGATGATGCATCACCCTCAACCGATAAAACACCGGGGCTTTGATACACCACATCAGAAGTCTTAGCGGGAATGACAAACGACTGCCCATCAGGACAAGCCACCTTAACGCCAAAGCGTGCCATCAGCTTGAGCGTGATATCAATATAAGGGCGAGAAATCAACTCACCAATCACTTCGATCCTCACAGACTCTTTTGCAACTAAAGGCAAGGCCATCAACAAGGCTGTCAGAAATTGGCTAGAGACATCTCCGCGCACCCTCACAACATCTTTGATTTCAATATCAGCGGCAAGAATCTTGATAGGCGGATAACCTTCTTGTAATTCGTAATCAATCTTTGCGCCTACTTGGCGCAGACCGTCTACTAAATCTCGAATGGGTCTTTCATGCATACGAGGCACACCAGATAAGCGATATTGACCACCTTGCATTGCAAGAGCTGCTGTTAGCGGACGAATAGCTGTACCCGCATTACCCATAAAGAGATCTGCATTTTGCACTGGGAACTTGCCACTACAACCTTCAACCACACAGACTTTATCAGCTTGATCAGTTACCGATAAACCTAGCTGGCGTAGTGCATTACGCATCACCTGGGTATCGTCAGCATCTAGTAGATTTTTAAGCATTGTTGTGCCTGAAGAAAGGGCGGCTAGTAATAAAGCTCGATTAGAAATGCTCTTAGAGCCTGGCAAGACTATCGAGCCTTGTGCCCGCTTGAATGGTCCAATTTTGATATCCGGCAAGCCGCTCATCAAAGCCCATCCAAATCTTGGCGTGCTTTGCTGGCCTTGTTGAATAACTTCTCTAAGCCAGCACCATCATTGTCAGCAATCAATTTACGCATGTGAGTCACGATGAGCAAATATTGATCAAGCTCTTTGAGAACTGCGGTGCGATTACCCAAGCAAATGTCACGCCACATCTCTGGGCTCGAAGCTGCAATACGTGTGAAATCTTTGAAGCCTGCGCCCACATGACTGAGCTTTTGATCAGCATCCTCTGAGTTCACAACACTGGCCATTAATGCATAAGACAGAATATGCGGCAAATGAGAGACTGCTGCGTAGATTGCATCATGCTGTACACAAGAAATCTTTTTAACAACAGAGCCAACTGACTGCCAAAAGCCTTCGATTAAATCGGTATCTTGTGGAGAGTTTTCTTGTAGTGGGCAAAGAATGGTTTGCTTGCCTTCAAATAAATCTGCTGTTGCAGCGCTAGCACCATGTTGCGCGCCACCAGCAATCGGGTGCGCCGGTACAAACTGACAAGCTTTTTTACCCAAAACTTCTTTAGCGGCCAAGATCACATCGCCCTTAGTGCTACCCGCATCGGTAATCATTGTTTTAGGTTCAAGATGAGGTTCGATGATTTCAAAGGCTGTACGCATCTGCGCCACTGGCATGCACAACACCATCACGCGTGCTTGCTTAGCCGCCTCAGCCAGGTCGACTACAGCATCTATAGCCCCCATCTTGAGGGCTTGATCTAGATTTGGAGCGCTACGGCCGACACCCAAGACCTTATTCACTACGCCTGCTTTTTTTAATGCCAGACCCAAGGAAGCACCAATGAGACCAACACCAACAATCGCGACGGTACCGTAATTACTAGATGGATTAATGATGGCCATTGGCTTATGAAATTTATGTAATTAGTGCTGAATTACTGCTGCGCCAAAATATCTTTAAGGGCAACAATAAAGGCTGCGTTCTCTTCGGGTAGGCCAATGGAAATACGCAACCATTGTGGTAAACCGTAATTGCCAACTGGGCGAACAATAATGCCACGCTTAAGCAACTCTAAATTAATACGAGCACCAGCGCCATCATCTTCACCCACTCTCACGAGCACAAAGTTGCCAGCAGAAGGAAGGTAAGTTAAGCCAAGCGCATCGAATGCTTGTGTCAGTTGAGCTAAACCAGCACGATTCAATTCAAAGCCTTGCTGCAAGAAAGCAGAATCTTGGAACGCTGCGATCGCTGCTGCTTGCGCCAGACTATTGACGTTAAATGGTTGACGAATACGGTTGAGTAAATCCGTCAAGGCAGGCTGAGCTACACCATATCCGATTCGTAAGCCTGCTAAGCCATAAGCCTTTGAGAAGCTGCGAGACAAAATCATATTAGGAAAGCGCTTCACCCAAGCAATCGCGTCATATCGCTGCTCTGGAGTGAGGTACTCGTTATAAGCCTCATCCAATACAACCACTACATGAGCAGGCACAGCCATTAAGAAATCTTCGATCTCTTTAGCGCTTAAGTAGCTACCGGTCGGATTATTTGGGTTAGCCACAAACACCAGCTTCGCTTTATCACCTGAGGCTTTAACTGCTTGTAGCATGGCAGGCAGGTCATGACCATACATTGCAGTTGCAGTTACTTCAATTGCCTTAGCGCCTACAGCTTGTGTCGCTAATGGATAAACCGCAAAGGCATGTTTAGAGAAGATCACCTCATCGCCAGCTTGAGCGACTGCGCGTGCAGCTAACTCTAAAATGTCGTTGCTACCATTACCCAGGGTAATCCAATCCACTGGAACACCTAAACGCGCTGATAAAACATTTTTTAATTCAAAACCATTGGAATCTGGATAGCGACCCAAGTCACTCGCAGCTTTAAGCATCGCGTCTTGCGCCGACTTTGGCATACCTAATGGATTTTCATTAGATGCGAGCTTCACAATCTTGCTTTCATCTAAGCCATACTCTCGCGCAACTTCACTAATCGGTCTCCCGCCGACATAGGGTGCTATCGCATGGATATGCTTTAAACCAATATTAGATTTCGATGTCATGCTGAATGAGGATATGAGCCGAGGTTTTTATAAAAAGCAGCTATCGTTTTTAACTCTTCTAATGCTTTGGCTACTTTTGCGTCTTCAGTATGTCCCGCTACATCAATATAGAATTGGTACTCCCAAGTTCCCTTGCGAGCAGGGCGAGACTCAAAGCGGTTCATAGAAACGCCATGCTTGGCCAAAGGCTCTAATAAACGATGTACGGCACCTGGTTGGTTATCTACTGATAGCACCAGAGATGTTTGATCTTTGCCAGTAGGTTGACACTCGTAAG
>Ga0209085_1002138_pt1 | contig 11431 bp, 2 predicted proteins | sample C_131016_EF_Meta_FD_187310 | JGI IMG/M metagenome (GOLD analysis project Ga0209085, IMG submission 187310) | Freshwater microbial communities from Lake Croche, Canada to study carbon cycling - C_131016_EF_MetaG (SPAdes) (version 2) | ecosystem: Environmental > Aquatic > Freshwater > Lake | place...
CTGTAGTAAGAGTAATTGTTTGAGGAGTGGTACTATAGGCATTGTTTTGAATATAGGTATTTCCAACATAGGGACTATAAGGAGTTTGTGTCAATGTATTCACTGTTGCAACTCCATATCGAAATCCCACACCAGATGTGTGAGTTTTAGACAATTGAGCAATCGTATAGCGAGTGCGATAGGTACTGAAGTTGGCAGCGGAGGTATCCAAGTTGATACTATCACTGTAAATCGGGCGTGTAATGGTAAAGTTGGCAGAGACAGTGGTAGCAGTCCCTGTTGCTGTCATGTTAATAGGAGCGCTTGGTGGTCCTTGACTCAATTCCAAGATAGAACTTAACAGAGGATTGTACGATCCTAAGGATGCATTTTGTAACGTAATTTGAAAGGGAATAGGAGTCCCGTTTGGGTAGGTTGTTGTTAGATTGGGAAGATAGAGACTCATCGATGTAAGGGTACTAACACCATTGGTACTTGTAATAGCAAGCACATTTCCTGTATTAGGAATGGTTAAATTTCCAGTCGCACTGGAGATATAAAATCCATATGTACTCATTTGGGTGGAGGTATACAAGAGATTGGCAGATCCTGGAAAGGAGGCACTATACACACGAAATTCATTCACAGGAGTATGGTTAGGATCATTCAAAATTCCATTCGAATAGTTCAAACGGGGAAAATAATTGGAATTGGTAATGACCATGTGAAAACTCTGAGTGGATCCATTTCCAATAATTAGATCAAGTCCTGTTACATAGGGAATTTCTTGATCTAAAAAGGGATAGCGACGGGGATATGTCCATTGCAGCCCACCGTATATGTTTGCAGATAGTGTACTTGTGATACTAATAGCAGGAGGTTGCATTAAAAATGCTCCAGCAATCCAACCATCTAGTTTAGCAATTGCAGTAGTCACTGTATCTGGACTAGGAGTATTTAAAAGTGTATCTTGAATATTGGCTCCACCAATGGTACTGGAAGCAAAGGTACTAACAGGAAAGAATACGGTTTGTGTGGAACCAACTCCTAAGACGGGTTCTGCATAGGTAATGCTTCCAGCGGAATCGATTAAAAAAGCTTTTGAAATAGAACTTTGAATAGAACTAGGTTCATAATCACTATAGGTTCTACAGTTGGTAAGTTTTACAGTACTAAATTCACATGTTTGTAATGTTCCAGCAAATCCAAGGGAAAGGGCAGTGGAAGGAAGGGTGGTAAGATTGGGAGTCCATGGTGATTGAGGATCGGCAAAATCAATCGTACCTTTCCCCAACAGAACTTTTTGGGAGGTCGATAGCATTCTATGTTCTGCAAGGAAAAACATAACCGGACGAATAAGAAGGGAACCCGGCGATGGATCAAAGAAGTTTCGTATCCACTGTATTTCAAACTGATGTATCATCTATCGGTTTTTCACAAACTGAAATGACGACCTATTTGTTTAAAAAAGCTAATAATGTGGTGGATACCACCTTTGCCAATGCTCCATACATAGAACCATATGGACCAACTCGTATCTTTCCAGCACAGATTTTAACTAGTACCATCCCTGTAAGCAATCCTAACGATTTTACAGCCTTGACGGATTCACAGATCAAAACAACCTTTGGGTTAGTGAATGCGGATCTGAGTGGATTTGCCACCTATGTGGGAGGGGTCAATCAGTTTTCCGTCTCACAATCTGCAAGTTATCCATATTTGTATTTTGTGCAAAATATGCTCCTAAGTCCGTATTCAGCAAATCCAAATCAGTCTTTTCGTGGTACGGGAGCAACTACGACCAGTGTGAACATGTTGAAGAATGTCATTCCCTTTGGATTAAATGGAACCTCCGACTATCAAGGATCGATTCTACGTACCGCAGGAGCTGGAGTCTTATCCCAGTCAGGATCTGATTTTGTTCTCAATGTAGATCTTGCTTATATCTTGGATGGAGATGGAGGCTTTTTGACTCTTTTTCAACAAGATAGTACCAATAGTGGAAAATCAACAAATACAATTTCCCAAACCAAACCACCAGCAGTGAGTTTCTATCTGTATGCAGGAACCTTTGGAGATTTTGGGACGGGGGGGACAGGAACAAGTGGAACGGGTCCTACAGGTGCTGCAGGAGCAACGGGTCCTACTGGTACAGCAGGAACCACGGGTCCTACCGGTGCTGCAGGAAGTGGATTCAATAATCTCTTGTATCCCTATGTCTTACCTGTTTCGTATACACTTACTGCCTCTGATGGAACTATGGTAATTAGTGATAATAATACAACTATTACAGCAACAAGTGTAGGAGGCTGGACACACAATACACATTCTGATTTATCGTATAGCGGTCCGATTGCAGTGAGTTGCAAAGCATTGCCAAATGGAACAAATCCTAGTTTTTTCATGGGATTGACAGAAACGACAAGTCCAAATTATAATGCCTTTAATTATGCACTTTGGTTTAGTGCAGGAAGTGTCAGGGCATATCAAAATGGATCATCAGTTGCAAGTCTTGGCACCTATTTGACAACCGATCTATTTATGATTGGATATGATGGATCGAGTGTGAGTTTTTACAAAAATGATGTTGTGGTGTATGGTCCTGTTTCACGTACAGGAACCAATCCTTTTTACATGAATTTTTCGTTTGAATACCCTTCCATTGTACAAAGCATTGGTTGGACCACTTTGATTAATGGAGCTACAGGAGCGACCGGTCCCACCGGTGCAACAGGTCCTACTGGTCAAACAGGTCCTACTGGTCAAACAGGTGCCACCGGTTCAACAGGAGAAACCGGTCCCACAGGGGAAACCGGTCCAACAGGGGAAACCGGTCCCACAGGGGAAACGGGACCGACAGGACAAACAGGTCCAACAGGACAAACCGGTCCTACTGGTGAAACTGGTCCTACAGGAGACACAGGACCGACCGGTGAAACTGGTCCAACAGGGGAAACAGGTCCAACGGGGGAAACTGGTCCAACGGGGGAGACCGGTCCGATGGGGGAAACGGGACCAACAGGGGAGACCGGTCCAACAGGGGAAACAGGACCGACTGGAGAGACTGGTCCGACTGGAGAGACCGGTCCTACAGGGGAAACCGGTCCTACTGGTCAAGCAGGAGATCGATACAATTCTTTCACGACAACATCTGTAATAGTTGATCCAACAAGTCCTCCTGTATCTTTGACAATTGGAGTAGGTCTTGCCTATATTGCAGGAAATTCAGTTGTAGTTGTGGATAGTACAAATGTAGCCAATCGATTTGAAGGAACGGTGACCTCATATGATCCTGTGTTAGGAACGATTATAATTGATACTATTCAAAATATTCAAGGTACTTTCATTAGTTCGGTTGTGTACAATGTGAATTTGGATGGTATTGATGGTCCCACAGGAGCAACAGGTCCTACAGGAACGACCGGTCACACAGGTCCTACCGGTCAAGCAGGAGATCGGTACAATACAGCAACAACATCCGCTGTGATTGTGGATCCTACCTCACCACCTGTAACACTCACGGTTGGAGCAGATTTTGCTTATATTGCAGGGAATTCAGTTGTTGTTGTGGATAGTACAAGTGCAGCCAATCGATTTGAAGGAACAGTGACCTCTTACAATCCTGTATTAGGAACGATTATAATTGATACTATTCAAAATATTCAAGGAACCTTTGGCAGTTCGGTTGTGTACAATGTGAATTTGGATGGTATTGATGGACCAACAGGCGCTACGGGTGCCACCGGTCCTACAGGAGGAATTGGTGCACCAGGTGATGAAGGTCCTACTGGTGAAACTGGTCCCACAGGGGAGACTGGTCCCACAGGGGAGACTGGTCCCACAGGGGAGACTGGTCCCACAGGGGAGACTGGTCCAACAGGGGAGACTGGTCCCACTGGGGAGACTGGTCCCACAGGGGAGACTGGTCCAACAGGGGAAACGGGTGCTACCGGTCCTACAGGTCCTGTGATTCCTTACATCTTTGATGGCGGTGTTCCTGAATCGAGTTATATTGAAGGACCTGCCTTTGATTGCGGTACCGATGAACCTGGTCAATTAAATATTCAATTGCAATTCCGTCGTGGAACAGCACTTAGTTGGTCCACCAATAATACCTGCTTGGCGGAAGGAGAAATGGGTCTTGAAATTCCCACCAATTTATTCAAGATTGGAGATGGTGTGAACTGCTGGAATTATCTTCCGTATGTGGGAGTAACAGGTCCTACTGGTCCTGGTGGTGGTGGCGGAGGGGGGACGGGTACTACAGGTCCCACCGGTGATACGGGTGCAACTGGTCCTATTACTGCATATATCTTTGATGGTGGTGTTCCAGCCTCCGATTATATTGTAGGACCGGCATTCAACTGCGGTGGTGTCGCTCCTAGTACCTTTAATATTCAATTGCAGTTTCGACATGGTAGTTCGATTGAATGGAGCACGATTAATCCTACGTTGGCAGTGGCTGAAATGGGACTTGAACAAGATACACAGTTGTTCAAATTGGGAGATGGGACTACCGATTGGAATAATCTTTCGTATGCTGGCATGACAGGTCCTACGGGTCCTACAGGTAGCTTTAATAGTACTATATCTTTTTCCTTAATTCCTGATACCAATTATGCGTATGATTTGGGATCTACAGGGTTTGGATTTCGTGATATATATTTATCATCAGGAACGATTTATTTAGGAACTGCCAAGATTGCAGTGGATGAAAGTGGAAATGTGGTGGTCGTGAATTCAGAGGGTGTTACCGGTGCCATTGGTGAAACGGGTCCTACTGGTGTTACGGGTCTTACAGGTCCTACCGGTACTGCTGGATTTAGCGGTTCCAACGGTGCTACCGGTGCTACAGGTGCTACCGGACCTACGGGTATTACTGGTGTTACAGGTGCTACAGGTGCAACGGGTGCTGCTTCGACTGTCACAGGACCAACAGGTACAACGGGTCCAACCGGTCTTCCAGGATATGCGACTACCTTAACACCTTCTAATACAGGTGTAATTCCTACTATGACATCAGCTACAACAAGTGGATTTACTATTTCAGCTAGTACTGAATTTAATGATGGTAATTTTCCTGCTTGGAAAGCCTGTGATGGAAATTTAACAACAGATTGGGCAATGCAAGGAAATACATTTCCTTCCACATGGCAAGTGCAATGCCCATCTCCTATAGCCATTTGGAAAATAGAGGTATCAAAACGTTATACAGGATCTGAATATATTGATACATTTTATTTTGAAGGAAGTTCGAATGGATCCACATGGGTCACTTTAGCCTATTCAACGGGATCCGTTGCTGGAATTGGTAATCCTCCTGCAGTTCTCATGGTTACAATCAATGATCCTACTTACACACCCTACGCCTATTATCGTATGCGGAATACGGTTGGATCTGGTCCAAATCCTGGTTTTGCAATCTTTCAGATGTATCCCTATACAAATGCAAATCTGACCGCCACAGGAGCGACGGGTCCTACTGGTCTTACCGGTCCTACAGGGCAAACCGGTCCTACTGGTTCTACAGGTGCAACGGGTCCTACCGGCGCCACTGGAGCTACAGGTCCCAGCATCAGTTTCACCAACTATTCTACCTCCATGATGTTGGTAGCCAATGGAAATTCAAATACTGCTACAGGATTTTCAACTCTTACCTTTTATAATTCGACCCTTACCACCACTGCAATCAGTATTAGCTCTTTGACTGGCAACAACCTGTCCTCGATCAGTTTCCAGACTGCCAATGCAAGTGTCAGCTCGCTCATTGGGAATAACCTTTCCTCGATCAGCTTTCAAACCGCCAATGCATCAGTGAGTTCCTTGATTGGAAATAACCTTTCTTCCTTGACCAATCAATCAGGATCTTATGTTGGAGGGTTCGCTACGCTCACAGGGCTGTCTACTACTACAATCAGCACTGCCAAAATTACAACCAGTTCCATCTCCTCTTTGACCGAGCAAACCGGTATTTTTACGGCATTGCAAGGATTATTAAGTTCTATTTCCACAGGATCGGTGACATCGGCACAGATCACGACCAGCTCCATGAATGTAGGAAGTTCTCAAGTCACTACAGCCAATATTAGCACGGCAAATATCAGTTCCTTGATCACAAACAACAGTCAAGTGGTCACAGGAAATATTAGCACGGCAAATATTAGTTCCTTGATCACAAACAACAGTCAAGTGGTCACAGGAAATATTAGCACGGCAAATATTAGTTCCATCAATGCTACCAGTATATCATTGAATGGGCAGCCGACCACGTACGGCGTGGTAAATCCTTCTTTTATACAAGTTGGACGATCCACCGATCTCACAATCAGCACTGGTTCCGTATTTGTGTACAACGCGACCACATACAGTTATGGCACCTCCGTTACGTACAGTACTGGAACTGGCGTGTTTACACTGACGGCAGGTGCAACGTACAGTTTAATGGCTACAGCAAGTTGGTACAACTTCAGTGATACAACAAATGGATACGTAATTTATTCTTGGGTAGATGCCACGTCTGGAACACGATTGGACACTACAGGAAACAGCGATGGAGTTGCTGAGCCTCTTAATCGCAATGTGAATGAATTCAACGCGACAGCGACTGAACTTATATACACCCCTGTTACAAATCAAACGGTAAAAGTGTCCGTTGTTGGAATACACTCGGGTGGCTCAGCAACTATACGGGGAGGCATCGGTTCCAAAGCCATTGTGACACAACTGAATCCTGCAATAGCGGTTCAAGCTACCGCAACAGGAACAGTAAATAAAGATTATATATATGCGGGAATCAGTGCGGATCCAACCGTCAACACGAATAGTATTATAGTTCCTTCTGCCAGTTTAATTATTAATCAAGGGTCTGCCACAGTTGATACAGCGACTGGTTATTTCACATTAGTGTCAGGTAAAACATATAAATTAACAGGCGCATTGGCTTTAGCAAATATTGTAGGTAATTCTGAAATAAATTATCAATGGATTAATATTACAAATGGGAATACGTCTATTGGTAATCAAGGTGGTATATTAACAGTAAATCAAAGTGTTCCAGCTGGATGGCAACCAACTGCAGAAGCAGTCATACAAACAAATGCCACAACACAAGTGGCACTAAAGGTTACCTTTTCTGGAAGTAATAATCAAGTAAAAGCCGGTCAATCGTATATGGTAATTGAAGAAATTACAACCTCGTTCTCCCTCAACACTCTTTCCACAATGACCATCACAGGGAATGTGAGCGTTGGTGGCAATCTCACTGTCACAGGGAATATTGTCGGCAACGTGTATTCAAGTCCAGATAGCGCCGTATCAACATTCATGTTTCTTGGGACGTGGACAACAGTTCAAAATGGCGAGTGTCTCTACATGCGTCTTATCAGCCATGCCGGTTACAACGCCGTAGCAAATCAAAATCAGGTAACTGAATTAATGTTTGCTACAGCAAATGGATCAAGTTATGTATCAGGATCGACTGGTAATTACTATGCAAATGGATCAGCAACTGTGAATTCACGATTAGGAACTGGTGGAAGCCCCACAACCTATCAAGCACCCGTTAAGTTTCGCATTGTACAAGTGAGTCTCACATCCTACCAAATTTATGTATATTATGGAGCAAACTACATGGGACGTGCTAATTACAGTGTTCAAATTGGTCCAGCCACCACTTGGACAGATAGTTCTACAGTTGTATCAGCGCCTGGTGGAAACTACTTAGAAATAACACCAACATCGTTCTAACTCGTATAAATGTTTATATTACTGCGCTACAGATTGCAAGGCAATTTGTAGCACATCATTAGAACAGCCTTTCATGCCGGTAAAGATCTGATTGGCGGAGCCAATCAGATCTTTACCAGTTTCCTAATAATATACACGGTAAAATGCGATGCATTTTACCGTGTATATTATTAGGATGCCAGCAATACAGATTCAATTTCGCAGGGGGACAGCCGTTAGATGGAGTACGAATAATGCACTCCTTGCCATTGCCGAAATGGGTATTGAAACAGATACATCTCAGTTCAAGATTGGTGATGGTGTGCGACATTGGAATGATCTTCCGTATGGTGGGTTACAAGGTCCTACTGGTTTGACAGGTCCTACTGGACAAGGAGACACGGGTCCCTCCGGTTCCACTGGTGATACTGGTAGTACTGGTGCTACAGGTCCTACTGGTGCTATCACCTCCTATATCTTCGATGGCGGTGCTCCTTCGACAGATTATATTGTTGGTCCTGCGTTTGATGCTGGCGGTGCAGCTCCTGGTGATGTAAATATTCAATTGCAATTTCGACGCGGAACAGCTGCCCAATGGAATCAGTATTCCACGGTGTTAGCGCAAGCAGAAATGGGTATTGAATCCGATACCAATTTATTTAAGATTGGTGATGGATCCAACGATTGGACACATCTAGCCTATGGTGGATTTACGGGTCCTACCGGTTCCATCGATTCCATTAATCAATCCTTGGTTCCAGTGGTAACAGATGTATTTAATTTAGGCTCTTCTACACTTCGATTTCATAGTTTATTTCTTTCATCTGGTTCAGTTAATATTGGTAGTTCTAAAATTGGTACGAATCCAACCGGCGATATTATTACAACAGGATCGATTATTCCAGATCAAAACTTTGTATATGATTTAGGCTCTCCTACAGCAGGATTTCGTGATTTATACCTTTCCTCTGGCAGTATTTTTTTGGGAACAGGTAAAATTACAACAGATGCAGGGGGTAACTTGATTACCTATAATGCAGCAGGAGATCCGATTACAACTGCCAATCTATCATCTGCAGCGATAAGTACAATTAATGCCACTGCTTTGTTATTTGGAAGTACATTAAAACTAAATGCGGATGCGAATGGAAATTTGATTACACATGCTTCGATTCTTCCTGAACAAGCCAATACCTTTGATTTAGGATCACTAGATTATCCATTTCGCGATTTGTATGTGAGTTCTGGAACCATTCATATTGGAAAGGGTAAAATTACATCGGATACACAAGGTAATATTACAACGTATAATGCAAGCAATGTGCCGAGTGCAATTATTCAGACAGATATAGCTGGAAATATTATTGCTACTGCAACCTTTCTTCCTGTATCTAGTCTTACATTTGATTTAGGGTCAAGAGACCTTGCGTTTCGTGAATTATATCTTTCCACAGGTGCTATTCACCTTGGTGAAAGTAGAATTACAACCGATGCAGAAGGTAATATTATAACGACAAATACAGTTGGTGACCCCCCTACCAATATTATTTTATCAACAGCTACAATTAGTTCTATCTCATCGGAATACATCCATGTAGGAAGTTTGGAAGCACAGAGTATGGCAACCCTGAGTGATGAACGATTTAAACATCAGATTGAACCTTTGGAAAACTGTTTATCCATTATTACAAAATTAAATCCTGTGAAGTATAATTGGAAAGTCGGTCCTAGTTTTCATGGAATGGAAAAGGAGATTGGATTTTTGGCACAAGAGTTGGAGCAGGTTTTACCAAATGTGGTTCATACAGGAGAGCATAAAACAGTGAGTTATGGCAATCTGACCGCTGTATTAGTGGGTGCCATTCAAGAACTGCAACAAGAAATCCAACGATTAAAAAGTTTGTAAATACATTGATTCTTTGTAAGAATAAGTGTAAAGAATTATTCTTATAAAGAATCAATATATTTATTCTTTATAAGAATAAATATATTTTGAAAATAAGATTATAACTTAGAATAGAATAGAAGAGTATGCCGTTCATTCAGATTCAATTTCGTAGGGGCACGGCAGCCCAGTGGACAAGTACGAATCCACAACTGGCGGATGCGGAAATGGGTATTGAAACAGATACCAGTCTTTTCAAAATTGGAAAATATGATCCAAGTGGTGTTCTTTATTATTGGAACGCTTTGCCGTATGGCGGGTTACAAGGTCCCACCGGTCCCACGGGTTCAACCGGTTCAACTGGTACTACTGGTCCAACTGGTGAAACCGGTCTAACGGGTGCTACAGGTGAAACCGGTCCTTCCGGTCCTACCGGTTCAGCAGGAGCTTCTTCCTCCTATTACACCTATCTTGCTAATACAACAGATATTTCAGGTAATCCTGGTACAAACTATATTTTATGGAACAATGCAACTCAAATAAGTGCCACACAACTAAACATTAATCATTTAACACGTGATGTAATTGATATTGATGTATTTCTTGCCTTAATTCAACCTGGCAATAACATTATTGTTCAGGATCAAAATGATTCAATGAATTATCAAACATGGTTAGTGAGTGCACCTATCACGATTCATGCAAATAGTTATATTGAGGTACCCGTCACTTATGTAGGAGGTGGATACTCTTTCACATCTGGTCAGCATATAATTGTTGCCATATTTGCAGCAACAGTTCTAGGTGCTACTGGTGCTACTGGTGCTACTGGTGCAACCGGTGCTACTGGCTTAACTGGTGCAACCGGCGCTACTGGCTTGATGGGTGCTACTGGCGCTACTGGCTTATCTGGTGCTACCGGTGCTACGGGTTTGGCAGGATCAACCGGTGCTACTGGTCTTGCTGGTTCTACCGGTGCAACAGGCTTGGCTGGTTCTACCGGTGCAACAGGTCTTGCTGGTTCTACCGGTGCTACAGGATTAGTTGGTAGTACAGGAGCTACAGGCTTGGCTGGTTCTACTGGCGCTACAGGCTTAGCTGGTTCTACTGGTGCTACTGGCTTAGCTGGTTCTACAGGTGCAACTGGCTTAGCAGGTTCTACGGGTGCTACAGGTCTTGCTGGTTCTACCGGTGCTACTGGTCTTGCTGGTTCTACAGGAGCCACAGGCTTAGCTGGTTCTACAGGTGCTACTGGTCTTGCTGGATCTACTGGTGCTACTGGTCTTGCTGGATCTACTGGTGCTACTGGTCTTGCTGGTTCTACTGGCGCAACTGGGTTAGTAGGTTCTACCGGTGCTACCGGTCTTCAAGGATCTACGGGTGCCACCGGCTTAGCAGGTTCTACGGGTGCTACCGGTCTTCAAGGATCTACGGGTGCCACCGGCTTAGCTGGTTCTACCGGTGCTACAGGTCTCAATGGTTCTACCGGTGCTACGGGTCTTCAAGGTTCTACCGGTGCTACTGGTCTTGCTGGATCAACGGGTGCTACAGGTCTTGCTGGTTCTACCGGTGCTACTGGCTTAGCTGGTTCTACTGGTGCTACTGGTCTTGCTGGTGCTACTGGCGCCACTGGTTTGACAGGTGCTACGGGTGCTACTGGTTTAACAGGTGCTACCGGTGCTACGGGTCTTATAGGTGCTACCGGTGCTACGGGTCTTATAGGTGCTACCGGTGCTACTGGCTTGAGCGGCGCAACTGGTGCTACTGGCTTGAGTGGCGCAACTGGTGCAACAGGTCTCACAGGTTCTACCGGTGCTACAGGTCTCAATGGTTCTACCGGTG
>Ga0209085_1002139_pt1 | contig 11428 bp, 22 predicted proteins | sample C_131016_EF_Meta_FD_187310 | JGI IMG/M metagenome (GOLD analysis project Ga0209085, IMG submission 187310) | Freshwater microbial communities from Lake Croche, Canada to study carbon cycling - C_131016_EF_MetaG (SPAdes) (version 2) | ecosystem: Environmental > Aquatic > Freshwater > Lake...
TAAGTAGTAGTATCAATTTCGTTTACATTACCTTCTATTACTAATTGTTGACCTTGTGTCAATAATACACCATTAATTAATACACTATTTGCACCATAATTAATAAATGAAATTGAACTACAATCAGATGCAATATTAGCAGTAGTAACGTATTGTTTTACTTCAATATAATATTTAGTAAATGGTCTACCAGCTCTATTAATACTATTTTGTTGTTCGTATTTTTCCCTATCTGTTAACTGTTTTGGAAACGTAATAATAGGTTCTTTTGACCTATCGTATTGTTTCATTAATGGTGGTGTTTGTGCCATTGTAATTATTTAAAGGTGATAAAGAAATTATACATAAAGATATGAAGCACCTAAATCACCAAGTTTTTTCTTTTTAGCTTGTTTTTTAGTTGCAGCTTGTTTTTTTTCTTTTGTAGGTGGTCTTAAACTAAATGCTTTTGGTGCAGTAGGAGTAAATATACTATTACGCAATGTATCTAAAGTGATTGCTATTGGTTTAATAGTAGTATCTGCATTGTATGTATACATTGGTAATTGTTTAGGCAATTCAGGCAATCTTCTTTCACTTGGTCTTGGTGCTTCATTGTCTGCTGGTTCAATAGGTTCTACTAATTCAGGTACATTTTTACCTTTATTTTTTTTTGAACCAGTATAAAAATAATATCCAATTCCAGCAGCAATGGCTAAATATATTAATGTATTTTTTTTCATTATTTTAAATTTTTAACTATTTCGTATAATTTATTTAATTCTGCATCACTTAAACCAGCTCTATAATTGGTTAAATAATATGCATTACTACCATTTTTTATGTCTGTTATCATATCTTGCTTGTACATATCACTATACACTTTAGATAACCAACTAACTTGTGTTTTATACTGTAGTTTTCTAAATACAGAATATAATTTATTCAAATCATCACCTAATAAACTACCACCTACCGAATCTCTAACAATTTTAGCTAATGCTTCTGCTGCTGCTCTTTTAATTAATGCTGCATTTTTAACAGTTTTATAAAAGGTAGGTGAAAAAGCACTAACTGGTGATACTTGTGCTTTTGTATCTTCAGCCTCAAATGCTACGTCTTGTGCAGATTTAGACAAACCAACTTTTTCTAAAATTGGTTTTATAATAATAAAATAAGCACCTATCAAAATACCAATTCTAAAATATAAATTTTCTTCTTGCTTTGTCATTTTAGCATATTTAATAACCAATGAAATTGAGTAGGATTATCAATAGACATTTTTGCCAATATTAACAAGTGATTACCTAATTCTTTGTCTGATTTAGATAATACTTCTATTGCTTTATTAATTTTTTCTGTTTCTGTTGGTTCAGTATCTATACCAGCAATTGCTGGATTAATGTTTTGTTGCATTGGTTGTGGTTTGGGAGTAAATGAAGTTAATAACGAAGAAATAGCACCTACAGCAGCAGTTACTATATTATTCATAATTGCTGGATTAGAAGTTAATGCACCTATAAAAGGATTACTTGGTTCTTCTTCTTCTTCACTATCTTCTATTTCTTCTACTTTCATCCTTAGTGCTTTTAATTCAGCTAAAATTTCAGCAGAAGCTGGATTAACGTACGTTGGTTTATTTTGATAGTATTCAGCACTTTTTGGAAATTGAAAAGAAATAGTAATATCAGCTATTTTTTTTGCAGTATCAAAAGTTGGTTTTGCTTTTGGTTTTTCATCTAAAATATATAATTTAAAAAGATGCTTATGCTTGTCTTCGTGGTCTTCATATCCTTTTAAATGTGCTTCTAAATATTGTGCTGCTTCTTCAATGTTTTCAAAAGTTATATCACTTTTTGGATTTCTTGCTTTAACATCAACACCAATAGCCAATACAAAGTAAGGTGAACCATTGGAAATAAAAGCATTTACAAAATTGTCTATGTTATTAAAATCAGCCATTACTTACTTTGTTTTGGTTAAAGGTCAAAAAGAAAATTAAGAATAATATACACCAACACATACAGATGCATTAGTAGCTTGTGATGTCATTGGTGATGTCGTGAATTGAACATAGCTCTTTGACCATTGTACTTGTTGACCTTCAAAAGTTTTATAACCAAAATTTGAAGGATAACCAGTAGTAGTAGCATTATTTGCATTTGTTACTAAACTATTCAAAGGAATATATTTAACAGACTCTTTATCTGAATAATATAATACTAAATAACCAGTAAGCATTTGAGCTGGTGTAATGTTAATGTTATTACTCAAAATTGAATAACTCACAGTAGCATTATTGAAAATCTCAATTTGATTAAGAGAAACATATCTCAAATTGGGTTGGTCGTTAAATGAATATCGTGTAGCAGTACTATTTGCTTGAAGTACGCACTCTATAAATTCAAATTTACTAATCTTTGTCATTTGCTATACATTTAAGCAATTAAAAATAGAGCTTCTTTTATCATTACGAAAGGCTTCGCCCACTCCCTTTACTTTAATATAACTAACTATAACTTATTGATAATTAATTATCTAACGCTGGTACAGTTTTGTGCCAAAATTCCTCTGAATATCAAAACAATTCTACCATAAGTAGAAGTTGGTACTGCTGATAATGCAGCTGGTAAATTCAAAGTAACTTGGTTATTTTTACTACCAACAAAAACCAAATTTGGTTCTACTGGATAAAATCCATTTTCGCTTAAATCAGCTTGTGAAATTCCACTTGTTAAACTTGCAACAGCTACTTGTTGTGTTTGTGGCACATAGTAATGACGCAAAGTATCCCAACCCGTAAGTATTTGCTTATTATTGATATTTACGGTAAGATTGGATGAGTAAATACCTTGTAATGCAGTAGCTATAGCTTGTGTTCCAGCAATTTGTGCATTTGGGTAACTTTGTGGAATAAATGCAGTATCAGTAACAGAAGTAGGATTTGCCCAACCAATAAAAATTGAACTTACTACAAAAGCATCTTGTAAATTTAAAAGATTGCTTGTATTGTATGCTGATGTAGCACCATTTTGGTTATCGTTTACCAAAATTGGTATATGATAACTGGTAGTACTTGTAGACATTGCTACTTCTGTCCTTAAATATGATTGTGATAGTACAGTAGCTGATGTAGATAATCCAGCTGCATCTACCAAACGTCTTGCGTTATTAAAAACTTCTCTTTGTCCGATTTGTGTTGCCATTACTTATAATTTGTAATTTGTTAATTATTAATATTCTTCTTCCATACCAGCTATCACTGATAAATTGTCATCTGAATAACCAGCAATGACTGAAAGGTCATCACCAGCCATAACTGATACTGGAATAGACATAAAATCATCCATTGCACCAATTACACCAAATGACTGAACTAAACCTAAACCACCAGCAGTAATCATACCAGCACCAATACTTTTTCCAATTGGTGATTTTACCAATTTAGGGAAGAAGTAACCCAATGCCAATACACCAGCATTTTTAACTTTACTATCCACAGTAGTTAGGAAAGGTATTTTATCTGTAGTAGTTAGCAATCTTGCTACTACTGCACCACCAATCATACCAGCTGCATCCATAATTTGACCACCACCAGTACCTGACATTTTTCTACGTCTTTTAGTAGTATGGTGTTTTTTGTGAGATTTCTTTTTTTTGTGATACATTTTTGTTGATTTTATAAATGAAGAAATTTTGATACTTTAACTGTTCCTTTCAAATTGTATAGTTTCTTAAATTTAGTAGCTAATTTTTTTGCTTCTACTAAACTGGTACTTTTAAACTTTTGAATTATAGTTTTACCATTAGAAGAAAATACTGCTAAAAATTGTTCAGACATTTTACCAATACTTTTCTGTAACATATGTTCGTGTTGCAATTCATCTAATTTATTAGCTGCTGCTTTCACCTTATGTGCTTGTGTCAATACTACTCTTTCAGTAATTTTTGGTATAGATTTTTTCTTTTTGGTTGCACTAACTGTTTTTTTAGTTGCACCAATTTTTTTACCAGCTGCAATCCTAATTGCTTCAATATGTGTTAATTTAGGATTTGATTTTTTTAACTTTTTAGCTTCTGCTTGAAGTTTTTTTAAACGCTCAATATTCTTTTTCTGTCCAGCAGTCATATAATTAATTTTAAAGGTCAAAAAGAAAAATTACTTTTTCTTTGTGATGAAATATAATGCAGCACCACCAATCAATATTATAGGTAAATAATTTGTTGATTGTGCTTTTGTTTGAATTTGTTTTGTATTTTCTAATGTTTGTACTGCTTCTTTAACTTCATTATCAGATTTTTCTTCTAATTGGTCTACTTTTTCTGTAGCTTTTGATATTACTTTTTTAGCTTGGTCTGCCACAACTTTTTTACCAGCTTCTAACAATTCTTTTGTGTCAATTCCAATACTTTTTAAAAATTCACCAACTTTAATTAAAATTGGTGCAGCAGATGCAGCTAAAGCAGCTGGTGCTAATCCTATCTGTTGACCTTCTTGGTAATCACCTAAAATTCTTTTCTTTTTTGCACCTTGTTCTACTTTGCGAAGAAGTTCATTACTATTACCACCCAACCCTGACCAAAAATTATTTACTTTATCTTTATTGTCAGAAAATGCTTTAGCAAGTTTGGTAGCTAATCCCATAAAGTTTAACCCAACTAAAAGTAAAAAACTGCCTCTTGCTGGTGCTAATGCAAATTTTAATACTATCTTTTTTTTCGCTGGTGGTGGTGGTACTGGTAAACCTTGTGCTTTAGCTTCTTCTACTGATTTATTATAAGCTTTTTTGGCTTTTTGACTACCAAATAAACCTATTTGGTCATTTGTTCCTGATATTGAATATAAAGGCATATAATCTATTTTATGATAATAACTTTTTTTATTGTTTAAAGAAGGTAATACTGCATCAATCCATATTTCTTCGCCACCAACTTCTATTACACCAAACACGTGATGTGGTACTTCATCCAATACTTTATATGAAGCAAATCTATAACAAATTTTATTAGTTATTAATCCCTTTCTTTTTAACGCATCTAATATGCCAATTGTAAATAAACTATAATTTTTACAATCGTTTCCCTGATATGCTAAAATTGCAGCTGGAGACATTATTTTTTGTGAAGTTTCACTATCAATAATGTATTTAATATTATCCTTTAAAAACTTCCATATTTTATAACAAGTAGTTTTTATATCACCAGTATAAAAGTATGCAGCTATTTTATCATATTCAGGTGCATAAATTTTATGTGCTGCCAACATTGCTTTAATTATATCGTCTGTACCTTGTTCGTGTACGATTATGTTTTTTCGCCCACCAAAAGCAGTCAATTTACCAATTAAAGTTGTTTTAAGCAATTTCTAAAATTTAAGCTAAAATATTAAAAAAAATCTAAAAATCAAAAAATAGGTCAAAATTAGTGAAAATAAGAGATTTTGACCTTTGGTCATTCCCGTATTAGCTTCCGTGTCTTATGGACACGAAGCTACGGGGAAATATCCATATTTCCAAATATAAAACGACCTAAATATATTGTCCTAAATTGACCTAAATTCATCTAATTGACCTAATATTTCTTTTTGACTTTTAATCTACTATAATAGGTATTGTATAAGCATAAAAAAACCACCATTGCTGGTGGTTTGTGTTTTTCATAGTTAGTTAATTTAAAAATAAATTTGCTGCAAGAATTGTTTTGTTTCTTTATCGTAGAAGTTTACATACAATGCACCAATTTTTCTACCATAATCTAAAAACTTTTCAATGCTTCCAACGTTGCGAAGTTTCCAAACAGTTTTTTTGTCGGGAAAAAAAACAATAGCAGTTTTTAATTTGTTATTCATTTTTTACTATATTTGAAGTGAAAAAGAAAATTGAATCCATTATTTAAACCTTGCAAAAGTTTATTTAATGGATTTTTTTATGAATCTATTTAAGCAATCACTGAAGTGATTAAATGATTTTCTGCCTTCCCTTCTTTTGTCCCAGCTTAAATCTAATAATCGTTCTTCAAGTATATCCATTGCTTTAATTATATTTTTCCTATCATCACCTTTGTATGCTTCATAGATGTCATATTTATATTCTGATACTAACCACCATACTATTTTTAATTCATCCTTACTAAGTTTTGTCATTTTAATCTATTTTTAAATGTTTTTGTAAATTTAAAATTGCTGCATTAAGAATTTTATTTTGATATTTTAAAACATTTTTTTGATGTTCTAATTCCAATAATTCAAAATCATTTTGCATTATTGTTTCCATTGATTTTAAAATTGTTTTTACAATTTCTTCTTGTTTGATTTCTAAATTTTCCATTTTTAATTTGGTTTTTGTTTATAATTGTTACCACTTTTTATAATACTGCCTTCAGCAATCCAATCTTTAATAAATTTTTTAACTGTAGTGCTACCTTTACCAGTACGTTCTGATATTACGTCTACCAACTCTTTATATGGCAAAGGTTCTAATAATGCCATACGTATTAATGCATCTTTTTCTAAACCATATATACTGGTATTAACCTTACTACCTTCAGAAGTTTCTAACCAATTACCATTAACATTATGTACTGATATAGGTGAAAAATCTTCACTACTTCGTAAATATTGTGGTCTTAAAGTAATAACATTTTTTTCTTTTTCAACAATTAGTACTGATTGTGATTTCCTATCTAAAAAAGAACCTAAATGTCCAAGTGAATTTTTATCTTTCTTTCCTAAATGCAGCACCACCATTACAAGCATATTGTAATTTTTGGTAATTTTTTTTAACCATTGAATAATATGATTACATTCTACTACGTTATTAAAATCATTAACAAGGTCTAAAATACCGTCTATAATTAAACATCCAATTTCACCATTTAATTGTAAATATGTATTTATCAATTCTACTATTTCAGCTGGTGAATCTTCCCTACAATTATACATTTGTAATGAATCAGGTAATACGTTATTAATTTGTGATTGTAATCTATTTACAATTGAATAAAAATCAAATTCACTACCTTCTGTATCAAAATAAGCAATCTTGTTTTTATTATCAGGCAAAGTAATTTTCATTCCAAAAACATCTGAAGAAGTATAGGCAGAAGCAATAGCTGAAGTTATAAATAAACTTTTACCAGCTTTAGGTAAACCTTGAAAACAAACAAAACTTTGTTTGTTCCCAATTGGCAAACCTTTAACTGTTAGTATTGGTTCTTCTTTTGGTGGTTTATAATTTGGTTTAGCTGCTCTATTTGAAAGGTTATTGATTTTGTTTGCATCCACATTACATTATAATTTTATTTTGTACTTCTTCTTCTTTTTCCCAATTAAAAAATGTATTAGCTATTCCATAACAATTTTCAATTAATTCTAAAACTTCTGTACTATTCATTTTAGTATCAATAAATTTTATAAATAATTCAGCTGCTAATTTTTCTTTTTTTGTTACTCCAAATGCTACTATAATACTTCCAAATTGGTCTTGTACTGGTGATGTTGAAAAAAATGGTGTTTCACCATTTTTAATTTTTTGGTTCATAACTAATAATTGATTGGTTTTTAATTTTTTCTGATAAATAAGTGTTAACGGCAGACCTTACTAATTGACTAACTGGTATCTGTAATTGGTTTGCAAATTTCAATAAATTTTCTTTTTGACTTTTAGTCAATGGCACTAAAACTTTTTCGGTATAAATACGCATAGAATTAAAAAAATTATGTAAATAAATATAAAAAAATAAAAAAACAACCCTACAAATAGGGTTGCAAATAGGTATATAAAAAATTTAATCAACTTCAGCATCTATTGTTGCTTTAATGTAAGCTAATGTGTTTTTGTTAAGTAATTTTTCAGGATTATGTATGTTTATATCTACTGAAAATAATATAGTTGCACCATAAGCTGAATAAAAAGTGATTCTATCAATATTATAATCTTTTTCCTTAGATTGTATATCTATACCATATCCTATTAAATCAACACTTACATAATAATTTCCTAAATATTCAGGTAAGTTAAATGAATAAGTTTTTTTGTTATAGATAATCATAATAATTGGTTTAATTTGTTAACAAAATTTTGTACGTGAATATCCATTCCTAATTGTTCGTTTGCTTCATCAACTATTTCTAACATAAATCTATTTAGCAATTCGCATACTTTTTTTTCAGTTATATTATAATGTTCTTCTAACAATAAGTAAATATCAAATGCACTACATTTACTCCAAGCATATCTCTCTAACCAATAACCTAATTTGTCTTCTAACGTTAATTCTTTTTTCATATTTGTTTTGTTTGTTTGAGATTCAAATATATAAACATTTATATACATTATATAATATTATGTATATCTATTTACGAAAACGTTTTCGTAATGTATAAACAAAAAAAAATCCCTTCATAAAAATGAAGGGATAACATCCAAAACCATTAACCGTTATATACTTACTTTAACCAAAAATATGATGCTATTATAAATCCAATTAGTAGTAATGGTGTACCAGTATTACCTTCTTGAATTATTTTAAATAAATTGTTTGCTCTATTTGTCCAGCCTTTTATAAAACTACCGTATTTGTCGGGATTACCAGTAGCTAATTTTTTGTAAAATTGTTGCTGCTGCTTAACAATTTCTAATGCTAATTTTTTATCTTCTACAGTAGAAGCTGCTTTAACTGCTGCATCAAAATTAGCAGCATTAATGCCAAATGATTTTAATGCATCAATTAATATAATCTTTGCTCTTCCAGTACCCGATGCCCAAGCAGATTCAGTTAATGCAATAGAAGATAAAGCTGGTAAGTTTTTACCTATTTGTGAATAAAATAAATACACAAATTTTATTGCACCAGTATCACCCATTTGAACAAATGATTCATAAGCTGGATTCAATCCTAATTTAGCTGCATTATCTCTATATACAAACCAAGTAACACCACGATTAGTGTGTACTTGTCCAGCACCTACCATTTTAGCAGCAGTAGTATCTTTGGGATTCTTGCTTAATTTACCTTCTGATGCCAAGATATGTTTAGCGTAATCTTGAAATATTTTACTATTAATGTCTAACATTAGTTGTTATGGTCTTTAGCTGAAAATAAACCTATTGCAGTAATAATACCACCAATACCTTCATTTACATTACCAGTTACAATTAATGCAACAGAAGAAATTAATGCACCTAAACCAGCTAAATTTGTCTTCCAATTAATTAAAAACTTTTTCATAATATTTATTTGTTTGTGATGTAATCTAATTTGCCTTCAATTCTTGCCAATCTTTCAGATATATCTTTAAATGCTTTGATTTCTTCTTCTAGCTTGTTTATACGGTAATTATTTAAATAGTAATTACCAATCAGTGCTAATGCAGCTGGTATGATATAATTGAAAAATTCAGGCATTAATTTACTACTTTAATTGCTTCTTCTAATTGTCGTTCTAATTTTTCAATTGCAATTACAATTGCTCTAATTTCATCAATATTTGAAATTTTACCTGATGCAAATGCAACTTGAACTACTTGTTTTAAGATGTTTAATGATTCCATTTTAGTTAATTGTTATTGGTTGTAAATTTAATTGTGTTGCAATATAATTCATAATCCAATTAGTAGCAAAATCATTAGACAACCATTGAATATATGCATCACCAGTACAACTTATATTACCGTCTATTAAACTTTTATTGTTTATGTCTAAAAGATTATAATAGAATTGTGCAGAAGTTTCTAAATTGTCAGATATTGAATTAGCATATAAAAAAACTGCTTCTTGTTCTACTCCATTATTCCATATAAAAACTGGATGTATTGTAATTTGTGCCATTTTTTTTTAATTTAATAGTTGTAAATAATATTGTACTCCGTTTACATTTATTGGTAAATGTTGTGCAGTTGCAGTGTGTATACCAGTTGCAGTAGGTGCAGTTATAGTTATTGGATTACCACTTGTATTTATATATAATTGTCCACCAAAAATATATGTATCACTTCTTAAAACAGTACTACCGTGTATATCCATAGCAAAACCACTTTGTAAAGAACCATTAACAGAAATACTATTAGTTAAAGTATTACCATTGACTTGAAATTTATCGCCACTATCAGTACCGGTACCTATTCTCCAATTACCTGAACCTGAAGTAAATATTGTACCTAATACTGTTGTAATTCCATTATTATAAAATATTAAATTACCAGTATTACCAGCAATTAAATTTGTTACACTACCACTTGAATAGACACTTTCAGCAACTACAATTAAACTATTAAAATCTACTCTTTGATTAAATAAACTTGCACCACCAAAATAATTTTTATCATTTATTCCAGCTTGATATATACCATATTGATTAGCTGGTGTAAAAGTTGCAGTAGATGCAAATTCATCACTTGCATTTATCAATAATTGATAATTATTAGTAATATTTAACGCACTACCTCCTAAATTTTCAATACCTAATATACATATACCAGCTGCGTGGGTTATAGTACCAGCTGCAGTATTTGAAAATTGTGAATATGCAGTAACTGCTGAAGCTGCTCTAATTGTTCCACTTGGTTGATTAAATGTAATTGTTGCAACATTACTAAAATTATAAGTATTAACTGCTAAAGAAGTACCACTTTGTGTACTACTTGCAACAATTGTAGATGCACTAACATTGTAAATATCTTGTGCAAAAATAGAATTAGCAAAACCACTTAAGTTAGTACCATTATAATTTATAGTATATTGACTATACAATATAGGACCTAAATTTGTAGTACTATCTACAGTATTACGCAATACTGTATAACCATAAACATCTAATGTAGCACTATTTGGTGTTACAGACGGATTACCAATATAAAGAACATTACCTGATGTATCAGTAAATTTAGTTTTTCCTTTTACTTCTAATAATCTACCAGCAGTTAAACTACCTGATGCACCAGCAAATATACCTACTGTTGTAGTATTACCAATAGTAGTTACACTTTGAAGGTTTTGACTACCAGCACCACCACTAATAGTTACCCAACTTGTACCAGTATCACGTTGTATAATGTTATTAGTAGTATCAATGAATAATCTACCAGCTTGTCCAAATGTTGGGCGATTTGCAAAAGTATTGCTATTTAGTGAAGGACTACCAAACTGATTAAGTACACTTGAATCTCTTGTAATTCTTGCCATTATACATATAATTTACGGATAACAGTAATTGAATTATCTACACTAATAGAAGTACTAAATATAGCTTGGTAAGTAGTAGTATCAATTTCGTTTACATTACCTTCTATTACTAATTGTTGACCTTGTGTCAATAATACACCACTAATTAATACACTATTTGCACCATAATTAATAAATGAAATTGAACTACAATCAGATGCAATATTAGCAGTAGTAACGTATTGTTTTACTTCAATATAATATTTAGTAAATGGTCTACCAGCTCTATT
>Ga0209085_1002141_pt1 | contig 11426 bp, 10 predicted proteins | sample C_131016_EF_Meta_FD_187310 | JGI IMG/M metagenome (GOLD analysis project Ga0209085, IMG submission 187310) | Freshwater microbial communities from Lake Croche, Canada to study carbon cycling - C_131016_EF_MetaG (SPAdes) (version 2) | ecosystem: Environmental > Aquatic > Freshwater > Lake...
GATAGCCTGTGGAGTAGACAAACCCCTTAAGAGTCATCTTGAGGCTACGATGAAACAGGAAGTAAACAGCGAGTCTAAAGTGGTGCTATTGTCACTATTCTAGATTTGCATAGGTTTTACAGAGCGGAATGTTCCCTTGCCTCAACTAACAACTTTAGATGTTCACTAGCTTATAATGTAAAGGTATGAATAATTATCTTGACTTTTCCACTTACGCTCAGTGGTCGGCTTATGCCACTTTAGCCTTTTTCGTTTTGAGTTTGCTGGCCTTCCTGACTCGTTGGGGTATTCGCTTCCGTCTGGTTGGAGCTACAGGCTTTATGCTGGTTTTAACAGCAGGACTATTCGGGTTAGGATTAGGACTTTTTAAGAATGTAGAAGTCCCTGGCTCAATTCCTTACTCGGTGGTCTATGATAATGGCGGAACTAATTCAGTAATCTCTGTTCCTAGGGAAATAACAGCCTCAGAACTAGAAGCTACCTTACAACAAGCAGCCAATAGACTCTTCTCACTTGGGCGAATAAATGGCCCATCAGAACTAGTGATTCGAGCTCGTACCCTCATTCATCCTAAACCTAGCGTTTCCCAACCTATCTACATTGGACAAGCTAAACGCTCTTTTAGTGATCATTCTGAGACTCAGATAGAAATCTTTCAGGATAAATTAGCACAACTTCAATAAAGAAATGACTAAAATAGTACAATTGTCAGTTGCTCCCTGTCAAGTTATCAGAGGTGAGAATATTGTGTCTAGAGAAAGAATTACTTCTTTAGGAAAAAATCCTCTCCTTGTGGGGGGGCAAAATAGCCTGTCTCTAGTTAAATCTCATCTTTCGGGTTGTGCAGCCGCTATTTATAGTCCCGACTGTTCTGAAGCGTCCTTAGAAAGATTGCTACAGCTTGGGCAAAAAAACAACTCTGATCTCATTGTGGGGATTGGGGGAGGGAAAGCGCTAGATACGGCTAAATTATTAGCCTTTCATCTAAAACTACCTATTGTTACAATACCCACTTCAGCCGCTACCTGTGCAGCTTGGACAGCCTTATCTAATATTTACACAGATGAAGGAGGCTTTCTCTATGATGTCCCTCTAGCAAGTTGTCCTAACTTATTGATTTTAGACTATAACCTCATTCAAACAGCGCCAAAGAGGACTCTAGTCGCGGGTATTGGAGATGCCCTTGCTAAATGGTACGAAGCCTCTATAAGTAGTGGGGATTCTAGCGACAGCTTAACGATTACAGCAGTTCAGATGGCGCGTGTCTTAAGAGATCTCCTGTGGCAAAAATCTAGCTTTGCTCTTAACCATATAGGTAGTAGTGAGTGGCGAGAAGTAGTAGACGCTACAGTATTACTAGCAGGTGTAATTGGTGGCTTAGGTGGAGCGAACTGCCGTACGGTTGCGGCTCATGCTGTACATAATGGACTGACTCATCTCACAGCTACTCACAATGTTTTACATGGGGAAAAAGTTGCCTATGGTATTTTAGTACAATTACGTTTAGAAGAAATTTTACAAGGGAATCAATTAGCAGCCTCTTCACGTGGACAACTCTTAAAATTCTATCAAGAGATAGGACTACCAATGAGTTTAGAAGATTTAGGGTTAAAAGATATTACCTTGACAGAATTAAGAAACTGTGCTGAGATAATATGTCAACCTAAATCAGATTTACATCGCCTACCTTTTAGCGTTTCGGCTGAACAACTAGTCGCCGCAATGGTCTCTACAACTGTTAATAGTAAAGTAGAAAGTAAGTAAGCTAAGGGGATAGGGTAGGGAAAAAGTCAAAGGCTTTCAGTAATAGAGTACCGAGACTTAAGCATCTCTGGCGTGTTGCTAAAGATCTTTAATTCAAAAATACTATAAAAAATAGATGGCAGGAGATCTACACCTAATACTAGATAAGTATACAGTAAAACACTAAAAACGTTAAAAATTTTATATCGAATTAGAAATAATTCGGGGCGACAAGATTACAGCAAATGTAAATCTATTAAGCCACAACTTAAAAACCAAAACCCGTGAGGGGCTTCCGCCCCGCCCCCTGGTTAAGCAAGCTTATCTGGTCTCAAATTGCTGTAATAATTATTTAGAAGACTTGGCTAATTTTAGGATTAACATTTTCAGAGAATATCCGTATCTCTCTATATTTTGTCGTGGGTCATAAAAGATTTTAGTAGGTTTTGTTAATAAAAATTATTATATTGCTCCACAGTAGCCAGCCATTCACTCATTTCTTCTTTGATTATTTCTTTAAGCTCTTTCAAATCATTTTTAGAGATTAAGCCTATTTCCAATAAGAAACTATAAAACTTTGTCAGGCTAATGGCATTAGATTTTATACTTGATTTAGTAGACCACATTGCCTTTTTAATAAACCAATAACCTAAAAAACTATCAACATGATCTATACCGTCTTTTGCTTCTATTGCCTCCTCATATAACAAGTATTGATTAATATAAAAATCTATATTGAAAACATGATTTTTAACAGTTTTTTCTGACAAGTTAGAGTATTTTAACCAAGTGGTAAAACTAGCTAATAAAATAGCATTATCCTTTCTTATTTTTTCGCACTCTTCTTCGTATTTTGTGTAATCATCCATCACAATTTACTTGAACTTTTCAAAACGATTGAAACTCTCAGCCCTAAAGGGCAAAGATTACCCGCACTCCTTACTTGCGCCCTATTAAATTATATATTAGTTAATTCTTACAAAATGTGGGTAATCTAATAAAAGATAATCAATATCTTCGCCAAATTCACAAACAGTTCAAAAAATAATACTTTAGGCAAAATTCCCTATATATACAGGTTTGGCTTTAAAAACAGTACCTGTACTTTGGCTAAAACCATTATTCTGTAACGAATATATATAAAAAGCCTTTTGGGGTTTACTAAAGGAATTTTTATATTTTACTGTTTTTGCCAAACGTAGGCAGAACAAGGGTTGCTCGTTAGGACATTGTTCATTCTTCCTTTTAAATTGGCTAAGGTATTGATAATAGGAGATGTTTTTTACTAACAATTAAGTCATGAAATTAGCAAAACTTATTAAAAGTTCCCTTGGAGCCACAGTACTTATTAGTTTGGCAACCGCCTATAAAGCTGATGCTTTAACCTTTAACCTGAGCTATAGTAGCAGTATAACTAGTGCATCAAACGCGGCTACGATTGAAGCCGCTACTCAAGAAGTCGCAAACTTCTACTCAGAACTTTTTACTAACCCAGTGACGCTGAATATTAACATTAACACCATGTCCAACGGACTTGGTGAGAGTAATGTAAATCTCCAGTTATACTATAGCTACAAAACAGTACGAAATGCACTGATTACCAACGACCCAGCCCTCTATCAATCAAGCTCACCAAGCACAAGCAGTTTACCGACGACAAATCCCGCTCCCAGTAATAACTTCTTTATAACCAACGCAGAAGTTAAGGCCTTGGGACTAGGGAACCCCACTGGCATTGATGGAACCTTTTCGATTTCCACAAGCCAAAAATATACATTTTGTACTACTACTGTAACCTGCTCCATTGCATCGGGTACCTATGATTATGACGCAATTGTAGAACATGAGTTCTCAGAGATTATGGGTCGGATATCGAGTCTCGGCGATAATTTCGGCAATGGTCCCACTTATGATCCCTACGATCTCTTCCGTTTTACAGGTAAGGGAGTTCGAAACTTTAGTCCCAGTACTTCAGCTAAAGTATATTTTTCGACCAACAACGGCGCTACGAACTTGAAAACTTTCAATGATCCGCACGGAAACGGCAGCGACCCCCAGGATTGGGCAAATGGTACTAATGATGCTTTTAACGCCTTCTCGAATTCAAGAGTAGTCAACGCCTTCTCATCTGTTGATCTTACTGCAATGAACACCATAGGCTGGAAAACTAATGGATCAGGAACATCTGTAATATCATCGAGCGCTTGGAACAGTACAAAATTAGGAACTGTCGGATCCGCTGTGGGAGCGGTGCCAGACCCTTTAGTATTATTGGGTGCAGCTTTAGGGGGGGGTATGTTCTTGGGAGTTAGTGCATTAATGAGGCGGAAGAGCATCTAAATTTAATATGGTCAAGTTAGGAACAATCCATCAAACTCTTTCCCCACACCCTACCCCCTACCCATAAGCCAAAACGCATTTATAGCAAATGTAAATCTCGTTACGCCACAACTTAAAAACCAAAACCCATGCGGGGCGGAGTCCCACCCCCCTGGTTAAGCAAGCTTATCTGGTCTCAAATTGCTGTAAAAATGCGTTTTGGCTTATCTTGTCCTGATAACTTCTACTAAATCATTTAGGCGTATTGTACCTAGTTTGCGTGGGACAAGATTTTCGCCAAAGAGAATTTTGCCACGAAAATTGCGAAATTGACTGAGAGTTCTTAATGGTTCCTGTTGAGGATTTCTTGCTCCTGTGCGTTGATCTGTAGTTGTTATAATACATCGACTACAGGACTTAATAACGGTAAACTCAATCAAACCAATAGAAATATATCTCCATTTATCCTCGGCAAAAGGGGAGTCAGTCTCGACCACAATATTTGGTCTAAAACGGTTCATAGGAACTGTAGCTAATTCTATTTGGGGATAATTTTCTTTCAGTCGGCGGTTTAATTCATCTAGAGAAGCCGTATTAGTAACTAACATGGGGTAGCCATCAGAAAAACTAACTGGTTCATCTTCCTTTTGAGCATAATTAGGATCAATTGGTCTGATATGTTGAGGGGACTGTCTGACTAGACGAAGATCTTCTAAATCTAGAGACTTTTGTAACCATTTGGCGACTTCATCTCCTTGATCTATGGCAATAGTCTGATCATTCCAGATTTGCACAGGTTTTTCTCGACCTTCTAAACTCGGTGTAAATTCAAATAAAGATTTATTATTTTTAAAAGAAAGAATGAGCCGATCTTGAGAAAGTTCAACTTTAATTTGAGCTAACTTTGCTTCTTGTCTTTGAGTTAAAAACTTGCCTAGTTTATCGACAATCATCAACTCTCGATCCCACTTTAATCCTTTGAGAGTGACTTCTGCCGCTTTCAAGGGAATGCCTTGACAGGATTTAATTGGATAGATCCATAATTCTTTTACTTGCATCTTGATCACCTAATCTTTTCTAGATACTTTAGATACTCCTATAGACAGCAATTTTAGCTTTAGTTTCTGTCATTGAATTATATTAAGATCGTTAAATTATTTATAATTATATCAAATCAAGTCAATAAATCCCTTGTTGTTCAAAAGCTGATTCAATATAATTTAATAAAGTTAGTTGATAACCTTGATAGAAAACAGATTGATCTAAGTTAATTTGTCGGATATTTTCCTCAAAAGATGATCCCATTGAAGTTGGAGGAGCAACTTTCACTAAAGCCACATCAAAACGACACATAAAATTGGATAAATTGGGATATTTTGCTAAAAACAAGGCTGCTGTTTGGCTTAGTTTAATCTGTTTTAGGGGTGTTATTGCTAAAAGACCATCTGCATCCCAGTTCTTAGGACTACGTGTTTTAACCTCTACAAAGGCTAAAATCTCCCGAGAAAGAGCAATGAGATCAATTTCTCCTCTTTGAGATCGCCAACGCTGAGCTAAAATAGAGTAACCCTCCTGCTTAAGCCATTGGGCAACAAAATTCTCTCCTATTTGACCAATATTTGACATTATTCAACACCCAATATTTTAAAGAAGATTTAATTATGCAGTCAAAACCTATTCTCTCTGGTTATTTTTTACTTTTAGTTAAGATATTTTGCGTTTTAACGATAAGTATGCTTCCCCTATATTCTTGGGGTACTCCAGCTTGGGCTATCAGTTATGGCAAAGAAAATTTAGTACTAAAAGACTTTTCTCAGCAAGATCTAACAGATGCTAGTTTTGAGCATGCTAATTTGCGTGGCAGTAATTTTAGCCATGTTAACGCACAAGGAGTAAGATTCTTTGCTGCCAATTTAGAGTCCGTCAATTTTGAGGGAGCAAATTTGACAGGAGCAGATTTAGAATCAGCCCGTTTAACTAATGTTAACTTGAAAGATGCAATTTTAGAAGGTGCTTTTGTCACTAATGCTAAATTTGATGGGGCAATAATAGAAGGTACTGACTTTACTGATGTTTTATTCCGTCCAGCTATTCAAAAAATGCTCTGTGATAAAGCTAGTGGTAGAAATTCAGTAACAGGAAGAGAAACCCGAGAAACTCTCTTTTGCTCTTAGTTTTTTTCGCCTCTAGAAAGTCCTCTCCACCTTGAGAGTGAAGAGGATTTTAAGAGCGTTATTTATTATTGTTTGGTTTGGATTCTGGATCAAAACTAAACAGGTCTGAATATGTACTAGATAAATCTTCAGAAGAATCTTTAGTTGAAGGAGTATCTAGTAAGTCTGACAAGTCGAGATTTTTCCCCTCTTGATCAACATCAGAGAACAAGTCGGCAAAAAGATCGAGATCTTCTTGTTGAGCTTCTGTTGTTTTTGCCGAAGCAGATGGTTCATAGTCATTAAGCATCTGAGCAAAATCCAAATCAGCGTCCTTATCTTGGGATTCTTGGAAAAAGTCTTCTATTTGATCTAGAGAAACTTGTTCAGAACTTTCTGATAACTCGCTTGCATTTAAGATATCAAAAAAATCTTGGTCATCAGTATTGGATTCTAATGAGTCTAGGGAAGGTGTTTCTAAAAAACCTAAATCATCTAAATCACCAAAATCACCTAAGAGATCATTTTGGACATTTAAGTCATCTAAACCAGACAATTCAGGTTGTTCAAAGGAAAAGCTTTCTAAAAGATCTGAGTCATTGGAAACATAATTCCCTTGGGAACTTCCTTGACTAGGTGATTCCAATGACTCGCTAATTGGGGTTAAACTGTCAAAATCGAATTCATCCGTTAACGATTGAATAGTAGTAGACTCTGGTGTTTGAGGTATTTCTGGTGTCCATAGTTGGGGCTCTTCAGTGATAAAGCTATCTAAACCAGTCAGGTCTTCTTCTACTGTTTGAGGTATTTCTGGTGTCCATAGTTGGGGCTCTTCAGTGATAAAGCTATCTAAACCAGTTAGGTCTTCTTCTACTGTTTGAGGTATTTCTGGTGTCCATAGTTGGTCTTGGGTGCCAAAGTTCTCTAGATCCAAACCTGCCAAGTCTTCTTCTACTGTTTGAGGTATTTCTGGTGTCCATAGTTGGGGCTCTTCAGTGATAAAGCTATCTAAACCAGTTAGGTCTTCTTCTACTGTTTGAGGTATTTCTGGTGTCCATAGTTGGGGATCTTCAGTGATAAAGCTATCTAAACCAGTCAGGTCTTCTTCTACTGTTTGAGGTATTTCTGGTGTCCATAGTTGGGGCTCTTCAGTGATAAAGCTATCTAAACCAGTCAGGTCTTCTTCTACTGTTTGAGGTATTTCTGGTGTCCATAGTTGGTCTTGGGTGCCAAAGTTCTCTAGATCCAAACCTGCCAGGTCTTCTTCTACTGTTTGAGGTATTTCTGGTGTCCATAGTTGGTCTTGGGTGCCAAAGTTCTCTAGATCCAAACCTGCTAGGTCTTCTTCCACTGTTTGAGGTATTTCTGGTGTCCATAGTTGGAGCTCTTGGGCTACAACGTTCTCATTTGTAAAAGGACTAACTGTTTCTGATAAATCAAAACTCGGAGAAATTAAAGGATTAACTGTTTCTGATAGCTCAAAACTCGGAGACTTGAATTGTTCTGGTTCTTGGAATTGAGTGATAGGAGCAACAAAACCACTTTTTGTGCTTGGAATATAGGTTTCTTTTTCTGATTGCTCAATGGGTCTTACCTGTTTTGGTTCTTCTGGTAGAGAATCTCCTTGAGTCAACTCTAGCATTTGGGCTTGATAGTCTCTTTTTATTTCTCTAATTTGGTCTTCATAAGAGCGCTGTTGGTCTTCATAAGAGCGCTGTAGTCCTCTAATTTGGTCTTCATAAGAGCGATGTAGTCCTTGAATGTCCTTTTGATATCTTTCCCTTTCTTCTTCTAGTCGAACTTCATAGGAGCTTTTTAGCTCTTCATCTTGTTGTGTTGAATAAGTTCGTACATTTGTTTGGGATTTAATTTCTACGGGACGTGCTTCCTGTATTTGCTGCTGTGCTTGTTGAAGCTGCTGCTCTAAACTTTGTACCCGTATTTGGTATTTACGATCTAAATCTTGTTGTTTACGTTGTAGATCTTGTATCTCTCCTTCTTGTTGTTCTTTGAGATTTTCAGTTTCTAGCTGAGCATTTCGCGCTTGTTCTAGTCTTTCTTTAAGACCTTTTATGTTTCCATTCTGTAAAAACCAGCCTAATGCTCCTCCTCCTACCAAACCACCCAACAGACTACCGATATCAAAACTCATGTTGTACCTCCAAATTTATTTTTTCTTAATATGCCTTTTTTTCTTTACAGCAATTTGAGACCAGATAAGCTACAAAACCAGGGGGCGGGGCGAAGCCCCACATGGGTTTTGGTTTTTAAGTTGTGGCTTAATAGATTTACATTTGCTGTAAATCAACCTAAGCTAATTTTCGCAATAGATATTTTTGATCAGGATGTCTAACGGTTTACAAAATATCTTGTTCAAACTAGATTGTTTTTTTCTGCTTTGGCGTATGCTTCATAAACTCCTTTAACGTTATACCAGTTTAAAAAAATTCGGGCAACTTCTAGAGCAAGTTGAGGTTTTCCTTGTTTTATTAACCATTCTAATAGAGGTGAAAAGGCTTTTTCGTTTAATTTTCCTCCTAATGTGAGTATTCCCCAAAGAAGTCGATGTAACCAGGTCATCTGGATCATCAGACGCACTTCCCAAGAAGGATGTTTTTGATAAAAGAGTACCCCCATGCGCCCTCTTTGGATTTCCTTATCAATTAAATTGGGAATTTGTTCTAGACTAAATGGTGGGTGCCAATGATAGCCTACTGCGGCTGGACATTTAATTAATTTTAGTCCTAGTTTTTTCAATCTCACCCCTAGTTCTAAATCTTCCCAACCATATTGAGAAAAAACAGGATCAAATAAGCCCGCTTTTTCTAACCAAGTTTTGGCGATCGCCACATTTCCTGTGGCAAAGTAAGCAGCAGAAAAATCGGTAATCTTGTACGGTTCTGAGGTTGGGTCGGCAAAATTACAAGTATTAATTACTGCCCCATAAGTAAAAATACGGTCATGTTCTAATCTTTTTTGTTCTCTGACTAGAGTTTCGGCATGAGATACTAAAAATAGTTCTGTCACAACTAAATCACTATCAATAAAGACAATGATATCGCCTCTAGCTTTGGATACGCCTAAATTTCTGGCTGTCGCTGGACCTTGATGATTTTGCTTTAATAGAACTACATGGGGAAATTTTTCTCTTTCTAAATATTCAATAGTTCTATCTGTTGACCCATCATCTACAACAATTACTTCGTAATTTTCCAGTAAATTTTTCTCTATATACTGTTGTTCCAGTGCTTTTAAACACTTCTCTAAAATTGGCAATCGATTATAAGTGGGTATGACAACACTAAAAAACATAAATTCTTTATTTTGCGCTAGGCTATTTGTCAACTAAAACTAATGTTTTAGCAGTGTATATCTCTTTACTTGATACAGGTAAACTGAGTCTAAATTATATTTAGCTTAATCATAATAATCATAGCCTGAACCATACTGCCAACTTTCTAACCAACGATGCCAAGAATATTGCGTTAAGAATGGCACTTTATTAAGATTTTTACCAACAAGGTACATTCTACTATAGAGTCCTAGCGCTAGATAATGTTTTAGCCAGTCCAATAAAGAGAATAGACCAATTTGTGGTAAAAGTGGTAAGACAGATTGAGGCGGGACAGAAGATAGGGTTTTGCTCAAAGCCGAAAACTGAATAACATCTTGCAGAAAAGGATTGAGAATCTCATCACCTAATTTTTCCATACTCAAAAAGACATTACTCATTAAATTATTAATTTGATTAGGATCAATAGTTTGATTAATTCCTACACTCATAGTTTTGTGAAAAAGCCAAGTAACTGAGAGATTAGGTTGATAGGGTTGTAATAAAGCTAAGTCTTTTCTGGTTAGGCTATCTGTTTTTAAAGCTTCAGTGATGCCATTACTGAGACGTTTAAGATGTCTCAGCATAGCACCAAAACCACCGAAACTGACAGGAGACTGACTAGCGGCACTGTCTCCAATGGCTAATATTCTAGAGTAGGGCATTTGTAAAGGACTGTTTTGATAAGAGGGAAAAAAGCCTGAGAGAAATCTTTGAAAATTGAGTGTATTGAAGTCAACTTGTTGATACTCTGGTAATAATCTGAAATACTCTTGAGTCAGGAACTCTAAACTAAATCTCTCTGGTGCAGCATCAATATATGTAAAAAGATAGGTAGTCCGTCCATTTTGGGCGGGGAAGGCTTCCCAAAAGTACTGACATTGATGCAAGATAGGTGTTGTAGTAACAATTAAATCGCCTGTTTCATTTTTAGGATAGCCTTGAGCGCAAGTTCCAACTACTAAACAAAGGCCATCTGGTTTTACCCCTGCTCTGGCTTGCTGTACAATGGGGGAAAAATGCCCCATAGCATCAATTAATAGGCGACTAGATAGTTTAAGTCCTTTGGCTAGAATTTCCACTCCATTTGCATATATTGAGGCTGATACAAAAGGGGTATTTTCTAAAATCTTACCCCCTAGGGCGAGAAATTTTTCTTTCAGTTTCTCTAAAAGATAAAACGGATAGACTCCAACATTGAGCACATCTTTAACCCAAAGTTCATGTCCTTGAAAAAAACTGATTCTGGCTGGATTATATTCAGTCACAATGGCTTTTTCTAGTTCTTCTATAGTAAGTAAGTCTAGCTCTAAAAGTACTTGTAGTTCAGAACGAGAGATATTCCATTCCTGTTGGCGTCCGAGTAGGATACCCCTTTCTAGTAAAGCTACTTTTTGTCCGTTTTGCTGCAGACTAGTAGCAATTAGAATACCTAAAGTTCCACCACAAATGACAACATCGTAATCTAATTCTTGGAGCATTCCTGGACTGGAATAAATAACTTGAGGCGGGAGGTTAACTTCTTGACGCAGCTTAGTATAACGCTCATCTAAACTTCTCAGTTGTGCTAATGGATTACCTGGAATATTGGACAGAACTTCTTCTAATCTACTCATAAAGCATTTTTTAGCTATATCTTACACCAATTTGAGACCAAATATAACTCAAAGCCAAGGGGCGGGGTTCCCCGCATGGTTGAGAGCTTTTTAATCTGAGCTTCATTTGATAGGAATTTGCTGTAACAGAAGGCAGGAGAAATGTACACATCTACTCGCCCTACCCCCAATACTGTTCGGTTTAGTCCTTTTTAGGGTAAATTAGGAGTTATCTGTATTTATTTCAGCAGCCCATGCAACTAAAAGAACTGAATCTGACTACTC
>Ga0209085_1002144_pt1 | contig 11422 bp, 11 predicted proteins | sample C_131016_EF_Meta_FD_187310 | JGI IMG/M metagenome (GOLD analysis project Ga0209085, IMG submission 187310) | Freshwater microbial communities from Lake Croche, Canada to study carbon cycling - C_131016_EF_MetaG (SPAdes) (version 2) | ecosystem: Environmental > Aquatic > Freshwater > Lake...
CAGAGGGTGGCGGGTGGGTGCTTCTAAATTGCCTTCGGTCATTGCCATTACTATCCTTCAATATGCTTTTGATTGTTGATGAGTGTATGATTCTTCGGCTTAATAGCCAAATTGTATTAATTAAAGATCTCAATAGTAATTAACTAAATACTCGCCTATGCTCGACTTTTCCGCCTTTGTCATCTCAAGCTCGGTCGTTGCTTTGGCTGAAATGGGCGATAAAACACAACTCCTCTCATTGATGCTGGCGGCGCGCTATCCCAAGCAAGCGGGGCCCATTATTGGTGGAATTTTGCTGGCCACCCTGCTGAATCACGCTGGCGCTGCGTTAGTGGGCCATTGGTTGGCAGATTTATTGAGCCCGAACGTCATGCAGTGGATTTTAGGCGTAGGCTTTTTATTGATTGGTTTATGGTTACTGATTCCAGATCGCCTCGATGACAGCAAAGAGCAAAAGGTTGCTAATCGAGGGTGGCAAGTTTTTGTGTTTACCATCACCATTTTCTTTTTGGCGGAAATGGGGGATAAAACCCAAATTGCCACCATCGCGTTAGGCGCTCGCTACGACAGTGTGACTTCGGTCACCTTAGGTACTACGCTGGGGATGATGCTGGCTAATATTCCCGCGGTTTGGTTGGGGCGTAAGTTTACCGAGCGTTTGCCAATTAAGGTGGTACATGCCATAGCGGCAGTAGTGTTTATTGGCTTAGGGGTCGTGACCTTAATCTTTGCCTAAGCCTACAATACTGGGATGAAGACCGATTTACCCTTAAGCTTTCGCAGGCTTGACTACACACCCCCAGCCTTTACTTTTACCCAAGTTGAACTAGACTTTGCGCTCAATCCCGAGCGCACCATCGTGAAAAGTCGCATTTCTGTTGAGCCCACATCAGGCGATCATCCTTCCTTGGTGCTACAAGGGCAAGACATCGAATTTATTAGCTTGCGGATTAATGGCCAAGCCCATCGCCATCTGGAAATTACGCCAGAATTGTTAACAATTCATTCCCTGCCTAATAACGGTAAGGATGCATTTATTTTAGAAATTATCACGGCTTGCGTGCCAGCAAAAAATACTTCGTTGATGGGCTTGTATGTTTCGAACGGCAACTTTTTTACCCAGTGCGAAGCTGAAGGCTTTCGGAAGATTACTTACTTTTTAGATCGGCCTGATGTGATGGCGCGCTATCGAGTTACTTTGCGCGCAATTGAAGCTGACTTTCCAGTATTACTTTCCAACGGCAATTTAATTAGTACCGAGCGCTTAGAAAATGGCTGGCATAGCGCAGTGTGGGAAGACCCATTTCCGAAGCCTTGCTACTTGTTTGCTTTAGTCGCCGGCAAGTTAGCCTGCGTTGAAAAAAAATTGATTTCGGCTAGTGGCGCTAGCAAGTTGTTGCAGGTCTGGGTAGAGCCCAGCGATTTAGAGAAAACGCAACATGCCCTCGATTCATTGGTTCATGCCATTCAATGGGATGAAAAACGCTTTGGCCTTGAGCTTGACTTAGAGCGCTTCATGATTGTGGCGGTAAGCGATTTCAATATGGGAGCCATGGAAAATAAAGGCTTAAATATATTCAATACCAAATACGTGCTCGCTCAGCCCGAGACGGCAACCGATGCTGACTTTGCTGGGATTGAAAGTGTGGTTGCGCATGAATATTTTCATAATTGGACCGGCAATCGGGTGACTTGTCGCGATTGGTTTCAGTTGTCATTAAAAGAAGGCTTAACTGTTTTTCGCGATCAGGAATTTTCCGCCGATCAAATTGGTAGCGAATCGGGTAGGGCGGTAAGCCGGATTGCCGATGTGCGCTTATTGCGGGCGGCGCAGTTTCCTGAGGATGCTGGCCCCATGGCGCACCCAGTAAGACCCGATGCTTACCAAGAAATTAATAATTTTTATACGGTGACGATTTATGAAAAAGGTGCAGAAGTTGTGCGCATGTACCAAACCTTATTAGGACGTGATGGGTTTCGTAAGGGCATAGACTTGTACTTTAAACGCCATGACGGGCACGCAGTAACCTGCGATGATTTTTTAGCGGCCATGGCAGATGCCAATGGACGTGATTTAAGTCAGTTTGAGCTTTGGTATAGCCAAGCTGGTACGCCGCGGGTAAGAGTAATAGAAAACTACGACTCGAGTACGCAGCAATATCAGTTAACGCTTGTGCAAAGTTGCTCTACGAGTGTATCGCAAATCGAGACCAAGCCATTTCTCATTCCCTTACTCATGCGCTTATTTATAGCGCAAGCGAATCAATTAAAGCCGTGCGGTGCAGAACAATTGCTGGAATTGAGCGCCAAGACGCAAACTTGGACTTTTTATGATGTGCCACAGCAGCCAATACTGTCGATAAACCGGGGGTTTTCTGCGCCCATCATTTTAGATTTTGCGCAAAGCGAAGCAGATTTGTTGCTGCTCTTGGCGGGTGATGATGATCCCTTCAATCGGTGGGAAGCTGCACAGAAATTGGCTGTGGAATTGATCTTGGCTGGACGTTTGCCAGATGCGCGTTTAATTGCAGCTTATCGTTCTATTCTGATCGATCCTGATTTAGATCCCGCCTTTAAAGATTTAGTCTTTTCTTTACCCGCTGAAAGTTATTTGTACGAACAATGTGCAGCGATTGAGCCTTTGCAAATTTATGCGGCAAGGCAAGCCTATCGACTTGCTCTAGCCAAATCGTTGCAGCCCGATTGGCTCAGCACTTATCAGTTAATGCAAACACCTGGACCTTACTCGCCTGATTCAGTGAGTGTGGGTAAGCGTGCTTTAAAAAATCTTGCCTTAGGTATGTTATTGCTAGCTGAACCACAAGGGGAAAGTGTTCAGCAGTTGGCCCTCGATCAATATCAGCAAGCCAACAATATGACCGATCGTTATGGCGCGCTCGCGGCGTTAGTGTTAGAGGGCGCTCCTAAAGCAGCAGAATGCTTAGCTGATTTTTATCAACGCTTTGCTGATAACCCACTAGTGATCGATAAATGGTTTGCTTTACAGGCGATGTGTTCGCTTGATGCTCCTTTGGAACGCGTCCGTGGTTTACGCAATCATCCTGCCTTCAAGATGACTAACCCCAACCGGGTACGCAGCTTGATTCATACTTTTTGCATGGCAAACCCAGCCGGGTTTCATCAATGGAATGGTGGGGGCTATGCCTTTTGGGCTGAAGCCGTGTTAGAACTCGATTTAATTAATCCACAAGTAGCGGCTCGCTTGGCGCGCGCTGCAGATCGTTGGCGTTCCTTTGCTGAGCCGTATCAAAGCAAGATGCGGGCAGCTTTAGAGCAGGTAGCTGCGAACCCTAAGCTCTCGGCTGATGTTCGAGAAGTAGTGAATAAAGCTCTAGAATAAGACCATGAATTTTAAATCCTACTTAGCCACAATGCGGGTTCAAGACCAAGCCTTGCCGGATGGATTGCAGGAGCTGTTATTAGCCTTAAGCCATGCTTGTATCAGTTTGAGTCAGGCGGTTGCCCAAGGCCCTCTTATTGGCTTATTGGGCTCAGCAGGCACTGGCAATGTGCAGGGTGAAGTGCAACAAAAATTAGATGTGATTGCCAATGACACGTTAATTGCTGGGCTAAGTGGGTGTAGCGCTTTAGCTGGCATTGCCTCAGAAGAAATAGAATTACCAATTCCAGTGGGTTCGGGAGAAGGCAGTTACTTGGTCTTGTTTGATCCACTCGATGGTTCTTCTAACATCGATGTGAATGTGTCCATCGGTACCATTTTTTCTATATTAAAAAAACCTATTCCTAATGCACCGCTAGAGACAACGGATTTTTTGCAAGCAGGTTCTCAGCAAGTAGCAGCAGGGTATGTGGTGTATGGCCCGCAAACAACTTTAGTCATGAGCTTAGGCGCGGGTGTTGACCTTTTTACGCTTGATCCTATAACAGATCAATTTATGTTGACTAAGCAAGGCATCAGCATTCCGCAAACGACCAAAGAATTTGCCATCAATATGTCGAATTCGCGGCACTGGGCCAAACCAGTGCAGCGTTACATTGAGGAATGTTTGGCGGGTGCAACTGGTACACGCCAAAAAGATTTCAATATGCGTTGGATCGCCTCGATGGTTGCCGATGTGCATCGAGTCTTGATGCGCGGCGGTGTATTTATGTACCCCTGGGATCAGCGCGAGCCTAATAAGCCGGGTAAGTTGCGCTTGATGTATGAGGCCAATCCGATGAGTTTATTAGTCGAACAGGCCGGCGGACAGGCGATCGATGGCAAGCAGCGTATTTTGGAAATTAAGCCGACTGCGTTGCATCAGCGGGTATCCGTGATGCTGGGGGCGGGCGAAGAAATTGAACGCTTACGCACCTATCATTTAGCCTAAGATTTATTTACCACTTTGGCCTAAGCTAAAATTTCTACTAGCTTTAAGCCGGAATAGCTCAGTTGGTAGAGCAGCGCATTCGTAATGCGAAGGTCGGAGGTTCGATTCCTCTTTCCGGCACCATTTAGTGCTAATTTCAATATACTATTGCTTATGTATATCAGCGCATATGCAATCACTAGCGTTTTATTCTGCCTTAGAAAGTAAATTACCATGAAAGCCTTGACACTTGTTTTTATCCCCGTATTTTTAGTCGCTTGCGCTGGCGCCCAGGTGAAGCCAATTGTGGATATGCAGGGTGTCAATCAAGCTAAATACGATACCGATTTACAGCAGTGTCAGGCTTACGCAACGCAACAAGATGGCGCAGTGAAATCTGGTGCAACTGATGCGGCAATTGGCGTTGCTGCTGGCGCATTATTGGGCTTGGTTGCAGGCGGAACAGGGTCGAATATTGCTCAGGCCGCTGGTGTCGGTGGCATCGTTGGTGGCGGGCTAGGCCTCTATCAAGGTAATAAGGCCCAAGAGAATATCGTGATGACTTGTTTGAGAGGCCGTGGGTATAAGGTCCTTAATTAACGGTACAGCAGCAGATATAAGGGTTTTTACTAGGTATTACTAATCCCTAGACCAAGAAATTGGCTTTATTGATGGCGGTCAACAAAAGATTCCCAGTTTTAATGAAAAATCGGTGCATCAATTTTTAGAAGCCAAGGTAAGATCGGTATCTAATATTTTCAAATTCGGAGTAAATACATGAAACAGCGCAACAGAGTTTTTTTAGGGTTGGCTATCGCATTCACAGCTATCACTGTGAGCCCCGCATGGGCAGCCTGGGAGCCAACCAAACCAGTTGAATTTATTATTCCTGCAGGCCCTGGCGGTGGCGCTGATCAAATGGCGCGCATGATTCAAGGCATTATTACGAAAAATAATTTGATGAAGCAGTCAGTTATTCCGGTAAATAAAGCAGCTGGTGCAGGCGCAGAGGGCTTCTTAGCAATGAAAGAGGCTAAAGGCGACCCCCATAAAATTGTGATTACCCTTTCCAATTTATTTACTACGCCTTTAGCCACTGGTGTGCCGTTCAATTGGCGCGATATGACACCTGTAGCGATGATGGCTCTAGACCAATTTGTTTTGTGGGATAACACGGAAAAACCATATAAAACTGCAAAAGAGTTTATTGATGCGGCTAAGGCTGCAGGCCCGGGTAAATTTAAGATGGGCGGTACTGGCTCTAAACAAGAAGATCAAATTATTACTGTTGCTTTAGAAAAAGCCACTGGTGCTAAGTTCACTTATATCCCCTTTAAAGGCGGCGGTGATGTGGCGGTGCAATTGGTTGGTAATCATATTGATTCTTCAGTCAATAATCCCATTGAGGCAGTGGCGCAATGGCGGGCAGGCAAATTACGTGCTTTATGTGTGTTTGATGAAAAGCGCATGCCTTACAAAGAGAAGATTACCCCTACTCAATCTTGGTATGACGTGCCTACCTGCAAAGAGGTAGGCGTGCCAACTGACTATGTGATGTTGCGCGGTATATTTATGTCCCCAGGTGTTTCACAGGAGCAGGTTGATTACTTTATCGGCGTGCTCAAAAAGGTTCGTGAGACGCCAGAGTGGAAGAAATTTATGGCGGATGGCGCATTTAACCAATCCTTTATGACAGGCCAAGAGTATGTGAATTGGCTCGGTAAAAATGAAGCCTTACACGTAAAGCTCATGAAAGAAGCGGGCTTTATCGCCCAGTAATTAGCGTGAGTTCGAATCAGGTTTCTACACAGTTGTCTAGAGGCCTGTTTTTTTATTTAAATGTATTTTTATTTATTCGATTGAACTATGTCTGAACCTTCAAAGCAAGAAATGGTCGTTAGTGTTAGAACGATGGAAATTGTTACCGCCTTATTATTTTTAATTTTTGGCTTTGTCGTGATGACGGGGAGTCTTAAGTTGGGCGCATCTTGGGGCAGTGATGGCCCACAATCGGGTTACTTCCCCTTTTACATTAGTTTAATTATTTTGCTTTCAAGCACGGTTACTTTGTATCAAGCGATCTTTCAAAGTAAGCAACAAAAGGATGAGGCTTTCGTTGAAAAAGAGCCTTTCCGTCAAGTGATGGCAGTTTTTCTGCCGGCCCTTGTTTTTGTATTAGGTGTGCAGCTCATTGGTATTTATGTCTCAGCTGCAATTTACATTGCCGTATTTATGGTGTGGTTAGGTAATTACGCTTACTGGAAGGCTATTGCCGTTGGTGTGGGTGTGAGTGTGGCCTTATATGTTCTATTTGAAATCTGGTTTCAGGTGCCATTACCGCATGGCTCGTGGTTTAACCCCTTAGCTTTATTTGGTATGCAATAAAAATTCGCATAGAGCACACTTCACCGCATCTTTAGGAGTTTACGTTGGAAGAAATTAATTTACTGTTTCAGGGTTTTGCGGTTGCAATGACACCGTTTAATTTATTGCTGATGTTAGTCGGTGTAACGTTGGGCGTCATTATTGGGGTGTTGCCAGGTTTGGGAGGCGCTAACGGCATTGCGATTTTATTGCCCCTGACATTTACGATGCCGCCTACTTCCGCGATCATCATGCTCTCTTGTATTTATTGGGGCGCTTTGTTTGGCGGGGCGATTACTTCGATCTTATTTAATATTCCTGGCGAACCTTGGTCGGTGGCAACGACGTTTGACGGTTACCCCATGGCACGGAATGGAAAAGCTGGCGCCGCCTTAACTACTGCATTCACTTCTTCATTTGTGGGCGCGTTTTTTGCCATTGTGATGATTACTTTCTTAGCGCCATTGGTCGCAAAGTTTGCTTTGCAATTTGGACCGCCTGAATTCTTTGCAGTCTATTTTTTAACCTTCTGTAGTTTTGTGGGGATGAATAAAGGTTCGCCATTTAAAGTGATCTCTGCCATGATGCTGGGTTTTGCTTTAGCTACCGTTGGGATGGATACCGTTACAGGTCAATTACGCTTAACTTTTGGTAATCCTGAATTAATGCGTGGTTTTGATTTCTTAATTGCGGTGATTGGCTTATTCGGTATTGGCGAGATTCTTTTGTCGATGGAAGAAGGGCTTTCATTCTCCGGGGCAACCGCCAAAATTCGGAGTCAAATTGTTTGGGAGACCTGGAAGCAGTTACCCAAATATTGGGCCACTTCCTTGCGTAGTTGTTTAATTGGTTGCTGGATGGGTATTACTCCCGGCGGCGCCACTCCAGCTTCATTTATGTCCTACGGGGTAGCAAAACGGGTCTCTAAGCGGGGTGAAAACTTTGGCAAAGGCGAGATGGAGGGAATTATTGCGCCTGAAACAGCGGCCCATGCAGCCGGTACTGCGGCCTTGTTGCCCATGCTTTCCTTGGGCATCCCAGGCTCGCCAACAGCAGCCGTGCTATTGGGTGGCTTATTAATTTGGGGACTGCAGCCCGGTCCATTACTGTTTGTTGAGAAACCAGACTTTGTTTGGGGCTTAATCGCCAGTATGTACTTGGGTAATTTAGCCGGTTTATTTGTTGTTTTAACCTGCGTGCCTTTGTTTGCGTCGATTTTGCGCATTCCCTTTTCGATCATTGCACCCGTCATTATTGTGATCTGTGCGGTCGGTGCCTATACGGTACATAACGCGAATTTCGATGTTTGGCTGATGATGGGCTTTGGGGTGCTAGGTTATCTCTTTAAGAAGTTAGATTACCCCATGGCGCCAATGGTGTTGGCCTTGGTACTGGGAGATCGGGCGGAAGATTCCTTCCGGCAATCGATGTTGCTCTCCCAGGGAACCTTGGAGATCTTCTTCTCAAATTACCTGGTTGGGTCTATAACCGCGCTTGCTTTAGGACTCTTGCTCTGGCCTTTGGTCGGTAAATTGACCAAAAAGCGGGCTGTTCAAGCGGGTACTAGTTAGCTAAATAAGCCCTTCTAGGGCCCCGGGCGCCCCCACAAGCAGCCCCTCAAGCGCCTGCATAAGCGCCCCACAGACAATAGCCCTTTTTGGGCTATTTGTCCTTTATCTATATAGGTATATCCCCTAGGTAGATTTTACCCAAAATCTGTAAAATTTAGTTGACAAGTCATTGTGTAATTTTTATATTACACATGTAGTCAAAGTGGTTTTACAGTTTCATGGCAGTCGCATTTAGTCATAAAACCCTCGTGCGGGTTTGGCACGAAAGTAGTTTTTATTTCGATGGGAGACAAAACAATGTCAAACGGAAATGTAAGCCTAACCGGCTTAAATGATGCTGAATCGGAAGAGTTGCACCGTAATCTGATTCAAGGGACCCAGTTTTTCGGCATGATCGCAGCTCTTGCCCATTTACTGGCTTATATCTACTCGCCTTGGCTCAAATAAAAAGAGGAGATCAAAGATGATTTACGGAAAAATGTGGACCGTTGTAAAACCCACCGTTGGAATTCCTATTTTTATTGCAGCGGTCGCGATTAGTTCTTTCTGCGTTCATTTAGCAATTGTTTCTAACACCACTTGGGTCAAAGCTTTTTTACAAGGCAATGCACCAATGCCGGCATCGATGGCAGCAGCACCTTCAGCAGCACCCATGGCGGCAGCACCCATGGCAGCACCTGCAGCGAAGAAGTAAAGTACTTTAGCTTTTCGTGCATGGCTGGGATCGCACATCCCAGCCATTTTCTTTGCAGCGCTAAGGTAAAATTTTTTAGATGAACCGAGTAACTAAAAAGTTAATTCAAGGTTGGTCGGAGCTGGGACCGCGCTTTTTACCTTTTGCTGACGCTGCCTCAGCTGATTTACCCTTATCGCGCCTCTTACGGCTATCTCTTTTTCAAGTATCAGTTGGCATGGCTTTAGTGCTATTGGTTGGCACTTTGAATCGGGTCATGATTGTTGAGTTACATGTACCTGCATCAATTGTTTCGGTGATGATTTCATTGCCGATTTTGTTTGCCCCCTTTCGCGCCTTAATTGGCTTTCGTTCCGATAACCACCAGTCGGCATTAGGGTGGAGAAGGGTGCCTTATATTTGGATGGGCACCTTAGTGCAATTTGGCGGCTTAGCGATCATGCCATTTGCTTTATTGGTTTTATCGGGCGGCGGTCAATCGAGTCAAGCGCCGGTCTGGATTGGTTGGGCCGCTTCGGCCATAGCTTTTCTTTTTGTTGGTGCAGGTGTGCACATGACACAAACAGTTGGGCTTGCGTTAGCTACTGATTTAGCGCCAGTTGAAGCACAGCCGAAAGTGGTGGGTTTAATGTACGTCATGCAACTTTTCGGCATGATTATTAGCGCCTTGGTTTTTGGTTTGGCCCTCGAGCAATTTAGCCCCGCACGTTTAATTCAGGTGATTCAAGCCTCAGCATTGATTACGATTATTTTGAATGTGATTGCTTTATGGAAGCAGGAAACACGAACCCAAATTCGGAGTCGCGCTAATCAAGCTGAGCCCTCCTTTATGCAGTCATGGCGCACTTTTACTGCCGGTGGAAATGCGGTACGGCGTTTGGTCGTAGTCGGATTTGGGACGATGGCATTCAGTATGAATGACGTGCTCTTAGAGCCCTATGGCGGTGAGTTGTTAAAAATGAGTGTGAGCGCAACTACTGCCTTAACGGCGACCTTAGCGATTGGTGGGCTCTGGGGTTTTACCTGGGCATCAAGGGTCTTGAGTCGTGGCAGTGATCCTTTTCGCATGGCCACATTGGGCGCTTATGTTGGTATTCCGGCGTTTATTTTTGTTATTGCAGCAGCGCCATTGCAGGTCACACTCGTCTTTATTTTGGGCACTTTTTTAATTGGCTTTGGCGGCGGTCTATTTAGTCACGGCACGCTTACGGCAACCATGAACTTTGCGCCTGCTGAGCAAAGAGGCTTAGCTCTAGGGGCATGGGGGGCAGTACAAGCTTCGGCTGCAGGAATTGCGATTGGCTTGGGCGGGGTGATTCGCGATCTCGTAGTGGCCTTAGGGAACGCTAAGCTTCTACCAGAGGCCCTAAATGGGCCAGCAATTGGCTATTCCTTGGTTTACGCTTTAGAAATTGTCTTATTAATCGCCACAATTTTGGCCATGATGCCGCTTTTACGAACGCAAAGTAGTAGCAAATGAACTATTTTCTTATAAAATAGTTTAACTTTAACTAGAGGAGACTTAACATGAGTGTTGTGCAAATTTTGTTTATTGTCTGGCTGGTAGTTTCTGTAATTACAATCATGCGGATGGTGAAGCCTAATCGAAAATAATTCGAGCTTTACACTTAATTGATCAAGCGATCGTTGAATGCCTCGTTTTTTTGATGGCCTATTCCCAATGAGACGATTTCGTTTCTTAGCTGCAGTCTGCACAGCAATTGCATTGCTATTTGGCAGTCTGTCGCCCGCTGTTGCCGCCATGCAAACAGGTAGTGCATCAGCAACTAGCATGACAATGGAAATTTGTCAGGCGCAGGGGGAAAAAGTAGCAGCCTTAACGATTGATCTTCGCTCTACCTCAGAATCTGCGCCTAGCAATCCTCTTGGCATGACTCACGATTGCCCACTTTGTATCATGACCCATGCCCCAGTGGCGATTAATGTCAGCATGGCAACGTCGGTTGTACCAGTTGGCGCACTGACACAAGCATTTCCTGCGCTCTTTTACGTTTCACCCAAATCACTTTTTGTTTGGACTTCTCAGCCCGCTCGGGCACCGCCTCCCCAGATCTAAAACTTGACCTCTTGGCTTAAGGCCTTGGGGCACACCTTGCTTTTATTGCGCTTGATAGCGCCTTCATGGCAAGAACACAAAATAAAGTATCTGGGAGTTTGCAATCCATTACCGTCAGTTTCAGGCAGCGCGATACTGCAACAAGCGTACCTTACATACCGTAGTCTTACACAGTGCATCTTTGCTTTGGGCTGCCGGATATCTTTGTCCATCGCAAGCGCAAATTGCACCACCACCCGATTACGATCAAAAATTAAGTGGCGTGACAGTTAACGCTACCCGCTCTGATACGCCGCTTGATCAAATTCCTTTAAACACAACGATTTTGACTAAAGAGGTTTTGGAGTTAGCGCCTGATCAAACCATCGATCAGATCTTGAAAAAT
>Ga0209085_1002145_pt1 | contig 11421 bp, 12 predicted proteins | sample C_131016_EF_Meta_FD_187310 | JGI IMG/M metagenome (GOLD analysis project Ga0209085, IMG submission 187310) | Freshwater microbial communities from Lake Croche, Canada to study carbon cycling - C_131016_EF_MetaG (SPAdes) (version 2) | ecosystem: Environmental > Aquatic > Freshwater > Lake...
TCGTCTGACCCATGGTGTTGCCCTCCCCACTGACGGGAGTTGGCATCTATTCGCAATGCATTCGAGGTATCCATAACGGGCTCCTTTAGTTTGATCTGTCTGTGCTTTTTCCTTTTGTTAGCAATGGCGAGAAAGTGATTGGCTGGCTCTGTAGACCTGTTTTATAAAGCTCAATTGAAAAATTGAATGTCAAGAAACCGGCCAATCGGCTTATATTAAGCAAAAGGGATGCCAACTTTTAAGTGACACCCACCAACCCCTATTTAATCTGCTTTGATATTGCGGGTTTCGATCAATTTCTTCCATCGGGCGAATTCAGCAGCTTGATACGCCGTGAATTGCTCGGGGGTGTTGCCCACAATTTCAAATCCCAATTCGAGTAACTTGGGTTTTACTTGTGGGTCATTCAGGCTAGACACTATGGCCGCATGAAGTTTTGCTTTCAAGTCCAAGGGTAAACCCTTGGGCGCGGCTACAGCTTGCCATGAATACACATTGGAATCTTTAATCCCCAACTCTTCTAGAGTTGGCACATTGGGTAGCAAAGGTGAACGCTTTGCACTTGTTATAGATAGCGCGCGTAACTTACCCGCCAAGATCTGAGGCATGGCAGTGTTGACGTTCATGAAAGAAGAATCCACCTGACTACCTAGTAAGTCTGTCATGACCGGGCCACCGCCCTTGTAAGGCACGTGGATACCAGTGGTCCCAGTCTGCAGCCAAAACAATTCAGCGGTCAGGTGGTCACTGCTTCCGTTACCAGAGGAAGCAAAAGTCATTTTTTCTGGATTAGCCTTCAAATAAGTAATAACCTGCGCCATAGTTTTGTGTGGCGAATTAGCTGGAACTACCAAGACATTGGGCGCTTGAACGGCAATCGTGATGTAGTCAAAGTCTTTGAGTGCGTCGTAAGCCACCTTTTGCAGCAAATGCGGCGCTATGACGAATGGCCCCAAAGATGAAACAAATAAGGTATGACCATCAGGTGGGGCTTTTGCAACGATTGCAGCACCAATCGTTCCTGTCGCACCCGCTTTGTTGTCTGTAATGAATGTTCCGCCAAATTTTTCTTGAAGTTTCGGCGCTAAGGTGCGTGCGATCAAATCCGTCGACCCCCCTGGAGGAAACGGAACAATGATGGTGACTGGTTTATCCGGCCAAGCCCATGCGGTCGATAGGCACAAACTTGTTATCAAGCTTGCAAGAAATTTATTCATAAGTTTTCTCCAGTTTGTCATCGGAGATTATGTACAAATTAATGGGTAGGGTTATCCTTTATCTAGGCTCGTAGCTTTAAAGCTTGGATATGATTTAAAGTCAAAAGGTGATTTTTCAAACACTTGAAGGAAAAACGTATGCTGAAAAAAACCCTTATTGCATTTGCCACGATTGCCGCATTTTCAGCCTTTGCTGCAGATCCAGCGGTTAAAAAGTCCGATAGCGGAATTTGTCATGATGCGTCTAGCAGTTCTTATGGCAACACCAAAAAATTCACCCCATTCAATACGATGGATGAATGTATAAAAAGTGGCGGCAAATTACCAGCTGGAGCCAAAGCACCTACCGCTGCAGCTGATCCAGTTAAAAAGTCTGATTCAGGTATTTGCCACGACAAGAGTAGCCCACACTACGAAAAAACCAAAAACTTCACACCTTTCAATTCCATGGACGAATGTGTGAAGAGTGGTGGCAAACCGCCTAAGAAATAATTGCACGAACTGAAAGGGATCACGCATCCCTTTCAAGTTGTACATTCAATAACTATTTTTCTGCTTAATCTCAGCTTTAATGGGCTTGGGCATAGCCTTAATCCAAACTTAGGCCGTCTCTTGAAAAATAGAAATCCAATAATTTTGTTAAATATATTATTCATAACTGCTGTTATGAATGTATCCTTTGCACAGGGATTGATCATTGGTTCAAAAAGATTTACTGAGTCTTATATCCTTAGCGAAATCTTTGGTCAGATCATCGTAAATTCAGGCAAAGGCCCAGTTACTCAAAAAAATGGGCTTGGTAACACGGGTATTTTGGTGTCGGCTTTAACTAGTGGCGAAATAGATCTCTACCCTGAATACACAGGAACTATTTCAAGAGAAATACTAAAATCTGATCGCGTTCTAAGTCTTGAAGAAATAAACCGTCGTCTCTTACCTTTAGGTTTAGAAGCCGGGGTTCTACTTGGATTTAGCAATTCTTACGCGTTAGCTATAAAAAAAGAATTAGCGGACAAATTAGAAATACGTAATATCTCAGACTTACAAAAACATCCCGAACTTATTCTTGGTTTATCTCCCGAATTTATGGGTAGAGATGATGGATGGAAAGGCCTCTCGAAACACTATCAACTACAAGGATCGAAGACCCGCAGTCTGGAACATGGAATTGCCTATGAAGCCATGTCAAAAAATCAAATAGACGTTATCGATGCTTACACAACAGACTCAAAAATCATTCAATATGGCTTAAAGATACTAGATGACGATAGGCATTTTTTTCCTTCTTATGAGGCCTTGATTTTATTTAGAAAAAATGTACCCAATAGATTTCCTGAATCATGGAGCACATTGCTGACACTAGAAAATAAGATTCCGCAAAACACTATGCTGGAACTCAATTCTCTTGCAGAATTACAAGGCAAGTCTTTCAAAGAAGTGGCCAATTACTTTTTAGAACAAGGCATGCATAGGAATTCTTCATCTGGAACAACACAAATCAAACCCATAGTTTCTAGATTTTCAATAGATCAATTGATTAGAAATATATTCGGAAATAATTTTTTACAACTGCTAGCCCAACACCTCTATTTAGTATTTATTTCTCTGTTGCTGGCAATATTAATTGGACTGCCACTTGGTGTTGTGTGCTTTTACAGGGCACACATTGGCCAGGCAATACTTTCTTTGTGTGCTGCAATTCAAACTATTCCATCGTTAGCACTTTTGGCCTTTTTAATTTCACTTTTTGGCGTTATCGGAACAATTCCTGCTATCACTGCACTGTTTCTATATGGTTTGTTACCCATTATTCAAAGCACGCATGCAGGCATGACAGAAATACCAAGATCTATGCGCCAAGCAGCTTGTGCACTAGGGCTAGGTTTATACGATCAATTGCGATACATTGAATTACCCTTGGCCTTCAATGTGATTTTGAGCGGTATAAAAGTATCCGCCGTTCTAACGGTTGGAAACGCGACCTTGGCCGCATTTGTCGGTGCAGGTGGCTTTGGAGAACGTATCGCTCAAGGACTTGCGCTTAACGATACATCGATGTTGCTGGCTGGAGCCATACCGTCAGCTTTGTTGGCATTATTGATTCAATATATCTTTGTAATTTTGCAGAAGCTTTCTAAAATCAAATCTAATGCCTGATCATCTCCATTACACACCTGTACCTGATTCTGCAATTTTGGATGAATGGCTAACCAGCACCAACGCTCTTTCTAACAAGATTTTGAACAGCTTGCCGCCAGGCTCTGATCGTGTTGACATGCTGGATATTTTGAATCCGCCCCATTGGGAGTTTGGACACATCACATGGTTCCATGAGTTCTGGGTTCATCGGCATGGCCAGGTAAAAGTTCCATCGCTTTTAAGTAATTCAGATTACCTTTTTAATTCTTCTGATATTGCGCATGATGACCGGTGGTCTATTGAAATTCCTGCACTCAAAGTACTAATGGCGTACAACAAGCAGGTAATAGACAAAAGCAGAGAGTTACTTACCAAGCAAGTGGATCTTCAAACAGCATACTTTTTGCAGTTGTCCATTTTTCATCAAGATATGCATAACGAAGCGTTTGCTTACATGTGGCAAACACTTGGCTTTTCGGAGCCATTTGCACCTTTTTCTAACCCCAGCGCTTATCAAGAATTCTCATCACCTTTCATGGAGTTTTCTGAAACAAAAATGGTGGCTGGGGCAACTTCTAATGAGGGTTTTATTTTTGATAATGAAAAATGGGCACATTCATTTACCCTTCCCGCTTTTTCTATATCTAAAAACCCAGTTACAAACGCGCAATATTTAGATTTTGTTGAGTCGTTCGCTAATCAAAAAGATTTGGATGCGGTAGAGATCCCTAAGCATTGGAAAAAGGAAGCTGGCAAATGGTACCAACGCTACTTTAATGAGTGGCTAGATTTCCAACCAAACGAACCAGTTCGGCATATTTCCCATACGGATGCGCAACGCTATTGCCAATGGCGCCAATTAAGGTTGCCATCTGAGCATGAGTTAAGCCTCTTGCGAGATCAAACACCGCAGCAGTGGCAAGACTCGCAATTATGGGAATGGACTGATAGTGTCTTTCAACCTTTTCCTGGCTTTACAGCAGATCCCTACCAAGATTACTCAAGTCCATGGTTTGATGGTAACTATCAAGTATTGAAGGGCGGGAGCATGTACACACCAGATAGATTAAAACGCCCGTCTTTTCGTAATTTTTATGCCCCGCACCGAAGCGACCATTTTTGCGGCTTTCGTACGTGCTTGCCTTAATTTGACTAAACTAAGCAGTAGTTTCTCTATCTTTATAAATTTCTTTGAGGCTTTGTTTCCATGTCCTATAACGGTCGACTTACGTCTCTTTCCCATGGTGGTGGATGCGGTTGCAAAATTGCACCGGGCGTCCTCAGCGACATTCTTAAGGCCTCTCCCATCAGAAATTTGCCTACCGCTTTGCTTGCTGGTTCAGACAACAATGAAGATGCAGCGGTATATCAAATCAACGAACACCAAGCGATTGTTGCAACAACTGATTTCTTCATGCCCATCGTGGACGACCCCTATGACTTTGGACGTATTGCTGCCACCAACGCAATTTCAGACATCTATGCAATGGGCGCCCAGCCACTGTTTGCTCTTGCACTGCTAGGAATGCCGATCAATGTTTTACCTCTAGAAGTGATTCAAAAAATTACAGCAGGTGGTGAATCGGTGTGTGCGGAAGCTGGGATCATGATTGCTGGCGGTCATTCCATCGATACAGTCGAACCTATTTACGGCCTAGTTGCAATCGGTATTGTTGATCCAAAAAAACTCAAAAGAAATAATGGCGCAAAACAAGGTGACAGCATTATTTTGAGTAAACCACTAGGCGTTGGCATTCTCTCTGCTGGACTTAAAAAAGATCAACTTTCAGACGCTGGTTATAAAGAGATGATTTCGCTCACGACTCAGCTGAATAAACCTGGCACGCGCTTGGCCCAATTAGAAGGCGTTCACGCCCTCACCGATGTCACAGGATTCGGCTTGGCCGGTCACGTGCTGGAATTAGCACGTGGTGCAAAGCTAGAAGCAAAACTTGACTGGGATGCCATTCCAGTCATCAAAGAGGCTGTCCAATTAGTTCAAGCTGATATTTACACTGGCGCATCTACACGCAATTGGCTTGGTTATGGTGATGAAATAAAACTAGCTAGCCACATAAACGCGTGGCAACAAAATATCCTCAGCGATCCCCAGACCAGCGGTGGACTTCTCATTTCCTGTGCGCCCGAATGTGAAAATGAAGTAATTGCCATTTTGAATGCAGACGGATTTTCAGATGCAAGAAAGATCGGTATGTTTATCTCTGGCACCGGTCTATCGGTTAACTAACCACGTTTCAATAAACCTTATTTTAAAAATCATGAAAAATCAAACCAACTCTCTAAATTTGAAGTCTAAATTGTGTAATCTTTTTGCCGTAGGTATGTTGGCGATAAGTTTTCAAACTGCTGCCCAAACTACGCTTCGTATTTCTGCTATTCCAGACGAATCACCTACAGAACTGCAACGCAAATTTAAGCCTTTAGGTGATTATCTTTCCAAGGAAACGGGCCTAAAAGTGGAGTTCACACCTGTGACCGACTATGCTGCTGTAGTAGAAGCCTTAGCTAGCAAAAAAATCGATATGGCCTGGCTTGGTGGCTTTACATACGTTCAAGCAAAGATCAGAACCAATGGAACCGTCATTCCAATTATTCAACGGGTAGAAGATGAAAAATTCACGAGTATCTTTATCGTCCCAGTTGGCAGTCCGCTCAAAAACCTAAATGAGCTCAAAGGCAAGACGATTGCTTTTGGCTCTCCATCTTCAACATCTGGTCATTTAATGCCTCGCTATTTTCTGATGCAAGTTGGTATCAATGTTGATAAGGATTTCAAAAACGTCGCTTTTTCTGGTGCGCACGATGCAACGGTTGCTTTCGTTGCCAGCGGTAAAGCTGAAGTAGGTGTTTTAAATGCTTCGGTTTGGGAAAAGCTAAATGAATCTAAAAATCCAAATGCTTTGAAAGCTAGAGTTTTAACAGTTACGCCGCCTTATTTTGATTACAACTGGACTGTTCGTGGTGATCTCGAACCAGCCCTTGTGAAAAAGATCTCTGATGCCTTTTTAAAGCTTGATGCCAATAATGCAACTTATAAAGAGTTAATGGAACTTCAACGCGCAAGCAAATACATCACTACTAAGCCGTCCAACTATGACGACATTGAAAAAGCTGCACGCTCAGCTGGACTGATTAATTAATTTTTATGGGTTACAAAGTTCAAAATGTGAGTTTTAACCAAGCTAACGGAACTACAACCTTAAGAAATATTTCTTTATCTATTGAGACGGGTGAGTGCATAGCGATTATTGGTCCTTCCGGTTCAGGTAAGACTACCCTATTGAATGTACTCTCTACCGCATTAAAGCCTGCCACAGGTTCCATCGAATACAACGGCAATAACCCGTGGCTTATTCCAAAAAGTGCTTTAAAAAAAATTCGCGCAGCAATTGGAACCGTACATCAATCACCGCCTATTCCCTCACAACAGAGAGTCATAACAGCAATTTTGGCTGGAAGGCTGGGGCAATGGTCACTTTTGAAGTCCGTTATATCCTTGATCTACCCCTTAGATCTTTTAGGCCCACATGCTTGTTTACAACGCCTGCAATTAGAGGATAGATTATTTGAGCGATGTGATCGCCTGTCTGGTGGCCAACTTCAAAGGGTAGGAGTTGCTCGTGTTCTTTACCAAGCGCCGCAATTGTTATTGGCTGATGAGCCTGTCTCAGCCATGGATCCAGTTTTGTCTGATGTCGTGATCGGACAACTCATTGAGGAAACTACTTCGCGTGATGCTACTTTGATCGCAAGCTTACATGCAGTCGACATTGCATTGCGCTGGTTTCCTCGCATCGTAGGTATTAAAAATGGCGAGATTGCATTTGATTTACCTTCCACTGAAGTCAATGAAACAATGCTCAAAGAGTTGTACGCGTCTGAAATGGGTAATTTACCCATGCAAGCAGCAATAGCAGCGTAATTGCCGTAGTTACGAAACCCTACTTCTCAATGTCAGGCAATTCTTATATTTCAGATCCTGCAAGGAACCATCGCTTGGGCTTCATCGTGGTGGCATTAGTTGTTCTATGGCCCATGTTGGAATTGGCGCAATTTAAGCCTTGGCTCTTACTTAGACCAGAAAATATTGAAGTACTGGGGAATTTCTTAATTCAGTTTTTCCCACCCAATATAGATATTGATTTCTTAAAAATCGTACTGCACGCCACTATTGAGACTTTAGCCATAGCAACGGCTGGCACAACTTTAGCCATACTGATTGCGGTCCCCTTGGGGTTGATTATTTCGCACAGTTTGTCAATTTCAAGAATTGGTCCTGGCTCCAATTATTTGTTGTCAAAATTTATTCGCCTTGTAGCGCGTTTTTTGATGCTCTTTTTGCGTGGCATACCTGAAATTGTATGGGCCTTGTTGCTTGTAAGAGTATTTGGACTCGGACCTACTGCAGGTGTATTGGCAATCGGTATAACCTACGGCGGAATGCTTTCTAAGGTTTACAGTGAAATCCTTGAATCTGCGAACACACTACCAGCCAGGGCATTATTGGTATCAGGAAGCGGTCGGCTTACAGCTTTTCTTTATGGCTTATTACCGGGTACTGCTCAAGAGCTGGCCTCCTACACCGTCTATCGCTGGGAATGCGCCATAAGAGCGTCTGTAGTTGCCGGTTTTGTTGGGGCTGGCGGACTTGGACAACTGATGGATCAGTCAATGAAAATGCTCAATGGCGGAGAGGCATCTACCATCCTAGTTGTATTTTTTATCCTAGTGCTTCTGGCTGACTATGTCAGTCTGCTGATAAGAAAGCAACTTGGATGAGTACTACATTGAATTCCAAAATAGCAAAGCAATTTTGCTTGAAATGTCTTGCTATTTTGTGTTTTCTCATCGGCTTGTCGATATGGAGTTTTGTTTATCTGGGACTCAATCCATTTAGGTTTTTTTCTAATTATTCAGAATCGAGTATTGCTCCTTTTTTCGCACGTTTTTTTCCACCTGATCTAAGCTCTACTTTTTTACTGAAGATTGGAAGCGGTATTTTGGAAACGCTTTCGATTTCTGCCATTGCAACCTTACTGGCATCAATCATAAGTTTGGGGTTAGCTCTACCAAATGCTGGAAAATTTGGTCCTTATGGAAAATCAATCACCCGTTTCTTATGTAATTTTTTGCGATCGGTTCCAGAACTGGTTTGGGCGACCATTATGGTTTTAGCGGTGGGGCTCGGCCCCTTTGCAGGAACTCTTGCCTTAACACTGCATACCGCAGGTGTTCTTGGCAGGCTATTCGGAGAAACGCTGGAGAACTATCCTGAAAAAAACACTATAGCTCTAGTCAACATTGGCTCAGGAAAAGTTGCTGCATTTATATACGGAACTCTGCCGGGAATATTCCCACAACTTCTTTCTTACAGCTTGTATCGCTGGGAAATGAATATACGAATGGCAACTATTCTTGGATTTGTTGGGGCTGGTGGTCTTGGACAAATGCTGTTTTACGAGCTATCACTATTACGCGAACCTAAAGCCTTATCCATTATTATTGCGATGCTTTTTTTAGTTATTCTTATTGATGCCCTTAGCAACAAACTCAGGTTAACCCAGCGCCACAGCATGGGCTAAAAGAACTGTTTGAATAGATTAGAAAAGAAAAAATGAATTCAGCCTTAATTCAGGAGGTCATAACCGGCCTTGAATCTACTCCACCTTTTATTGCGCCAAAGTTTTTTTATGATGAACTTGGCTCAAAACTTTTTGAAGCCATCACATTACTGGAGGAATACTATCCAACAAAAGTAGAAAAATTCATCATGCAGCTATACACACATGAAATAGCACAAGCTGCCATCAACTGTGATGCACTGGTTGATTTAGGAGCAGGCAATTGCGAGAAGGCAAGCGAGCTTTTCGATTCAATTAAGCCGAAGAAATACAGAGCACTGGATATTTCTCAAGAATTTCTTGAGTTAGCTTTGATGGACTTACAAAAGCGTTATCCAGAAATTAAGATGGATGCACAAATATGCGATTTAAACGAAGACATTTGTCTTCCTGACTTGGTAGACGATCGCAAACTATTCTTCTATCCTGGCTCCTCTATCGGAAATTTTGATCCACAAAAAGCAACTAGATTTTTAAAAAATATCGCTGCGTTGTGTAATGGACAAGGTGGCCTCTTAATTGGAGTCGATCTAGATAAAGATGAGCAAGTACTTAACAAAGCGTACAACGATTCATTGGGTGTTACTGCTGCATTTAACCTGAATGCTCTACGCCATATCAATAGACTGATTGGCAGTAACTTTAATACCTCGCATTGGCAGCATTACGCTTACTTCAATAAAGCACACTCGCGAATTGAGATGCACCTGAGAGCATTACAAGATGTCGAGGTCTTGCATCCAAGCGGCGCATGCCACTTTAAAGCTGGCGACTTGATACATACAGAAAACAGCTATAAATATACACAAGCATCGTTTACAAAAATGTTACGAGATGCAGGTTTTAACACCATACATACTTGGACAGATCCACAAGAATACTTTTTAGTTTGCTACGCTAGTGCAGAATCTTGAAAACCAGTTAATTTAATAAAGTTCTAACAAGCATGTCGATAGATTGCATTTCGAATTCTGGAAGAACGTATTTTTGTCGCGAATGGATATGTCTTTTTAAGGACTCATAGAACTCCACATTTACCTCTGCCTTTAGCAAAAGTTTTGCAAGTTCTTTTTCATCGCCAACTGGAAAATAACCAGGGTAACCATCCCCAAGAAGTCCACGGTTACCAGGAATATCCGACGCAATGACAGGAACTCCTATTGCGATCGCCTCAGACACGACATGCGCCCCACCCTCCATGTAACTAGATATCACCATAAGGTGACAGCGTGATAGTTGGTTTAAAGTTTCCTTGTGGCTGCATTCACCCAACCATTGATAGCGTTCTAATTGCGCGTTGTGAGAGTTAGCTTGTTCCCTCATTTCCTCGCTCATAGCTTTGCCTAAATGTATGACTCGAATTTTGCTTTCAGTTGAAATTAAATGCAGCGCACGTGCAGTACAAAAAGGATCTTTTTCAGCCCTGAGGTGACCTATCACGCTGACCAAAAAACTTTTTCGCAGTAACTCTTTTCTTTTAATAGATTTAATGGACTGATAAATAACACGCGTTTTGAATTGAAAGCTTGCAGGAATAGACTGCACTGCAGCTGATTGCAACACTACAATCGCATCAGCAGTAGCCATAGATTCGTTGACTTCAGGGTGCGTTTGCATATCGCGGTACAAATCGGTGCCCGTTACTATCAAGACAACCGGCTTTTCTGGAAAAGCTTTTTTAAATAACTTTATAGACTGATGGCTTCTTAACGCATGTAAGGTAATCAACAGATCAGCAGGTTTACCTGACCAAGACTCCGCAACTTGGACTGCAAAGTTGGATTGTTTTAAAAACTGCGCCCAACGCATAGCAGTCATACGATTACCATGAAGACTCCCGGGAGGCGCAGGAGTAACAATTTCAATTGCGTGTGGAATAACTTTGTTTTCCATTGGAGTTAATCTGGAGATTCTGGCATCATCTTGATAACAGATTCCAATCGCTTTAAGGGATCTAGCTCGCTGAGTAATTTTTGCTTTAATTCTGAACTAAGTTCAATCGCTTCAGCGTATCGATTAGCAATCCACCCACATTGGTCCAACTGATAAGGTGCAAAAATTGGAAGTCGATCTATTACGCCATTTTTTTGCGCTGACGCTATCACCTTACCCAATCGGTCGGCATAGGGCTGCATACGAATAGGTATTTCAACCTCAGTATCTTGCTCAAGTAAAGTCACCATGCCCTGCCAGACACCAAACGGACCAGGTTGTGTGTCATGTAATTTAAAACGCAAGCCTCCTTGACACAAAACACGAAAAAATGTGGGCTGAATTTGTTCAAATTCTCTTATGTGCGCAAGACAACCATATGGATAAAGAGTTGGTATTTCGCCTGGAACTTGAACTTCTGCACCTTGTTTAAGCCACGCCACGCCAAAAGGCTTTTGTTCTTGATGACAACGCTTGATAGGTCAAGATAA
>Ga0209085_1002147_pt1 | contig 11402 bp, 9 predicted proteins | sample C_131016_EF_Meta_FD_187310 | JGI IMG/M metagenome (GOLD analysis project Ga0209085, IMG submission 187310) | Freshwater microbial communities from Lake Croche, Canada to study carbon cycling - C_131016_EF_MetaG (SPAdes) (version 2) | ecosystem: Environmental > Aquatic > Freshwater > Lake | place...
GACCGCAGGGAGTCGAACGATTCCCGCTTCGCGAGTTCTTCGCGAAGTGTGACCGCTGGCCGCAAGGTGTAGCACACGTCGTCTGGCCTGCGTTGGTCAGGCATCGACGAGTTCCTCGGCGGTGAGCCGAATGTCGCGGGCAATCTGCCGCAACAAAATCGGCGAAATGTCACGGCCATTGTGAAACGGAACCGTCGTGCAGCGGCCGTCCGCGTGACGGAACTGCTTGTGCGACCCTTTTTGCCGTACCTCCTCAAAGCCGAGCGCGACGAGTTTCGTCACGACTTCCGACGGCTTGAGAATCGGCAGCTTACGTTCTGCCACCGCTCAGCCCACCTGAACGGTCTGGGTTCCGATGAACTCGGATTCCAGTGTCGGCTCGCCATCCTCAAGCAGCATCTCGATGACTTCTGAAAGATTTGCCTTGAGTTCATCGATGGTCTCGCCCTGGGAATGCGCACCGGGAAGCCCAGGTACATATCCCACGTAGAGGCCTGTGTCTGGGCACCGCTCGATGATGGCTGTGTAGGTACGCATGCACGATTCTCCACCGCTCCGTGAATCCTTTACTCATCGTACCCGATTCGGATGGGGCAGACCGCCTGCATTCTGCCATCTGCGGCCTCCTGCGCCGTACCGCGTGCTTCGGATTCTGTGTCGCCCTCCGCTCCAAGACTGCTTATTCCAGTGAAAAACCTCTTTGTTCTCAATCCTACTCGGGGAGCTTTTGTGGCACCGGCAGGCAACTGCCGGCACCTGCCACCTTCTTTGCCCTCCGCACGACGGCAGCGGCCCGCCACAATAGACTCCTTGGATTCGGGCTGTGGTGGAAATCGCCGGGCTCCTCGTTTTGACAGAAGGATCGTGCATGCCAGCTGAAAAAGTTCTGGTCCTCAATGCCACCGGCAAGGTTGGGCGCAATGTCTGCCGAGCGCTGCTCGAAGCAGGGTTGGACGTCTACGGCACGACACGGTCGTCCAACAGTCCGCTCACAAGCCATGGTGTGAAGCCGGTGGTTTGCAACTACACGATGCGTGCAGACTTGGACCGTGCATTCAAAGAGACGGGTGCAAAAAAGGTGTTCGTGATCACGGACTATTTTCTCGCAGCCAATTCCAACGCCGACTTGGAATTCCGCCATGGGCGTGACGCCATCGATGCCGCCAAAGCCGCTGACGTGGATCATCTGATTTTCATGAGCGTGGCGGACGCTGAATACTTCGACAAACACACGAAGCACATAAAGGCCAAGGTGGAACTGGAACAATATCTTCGCCAGTCGGGCGTTCCGTTCTCGATCCTGCGGCCCTGTGCGTTCTTTGAGAATCTCGATGATGCCGCCAACTGGAACCCACTGAAGAAGGGCGTGGTCAAGTTCTTGACGCTGCAAGACTGCAAGTATTGTGCGACCTATGACATCGGCCGCGCGGCAGCAATACAGTTGAGGAATCGGGAGGAATGGCTGGGCAAGAGCCTGGATGTGATCGGCTGGCAGGGGGACCTCAATCAGGTGGCAGTGGCCTTATCCAAGGTCAGTGGCGTGCCTGTGAAGGCGAGGCTGGCCATGCCAATTTTCCTGCGGCGACTGTTCCTCAACGACTTGCACCACATGTTCCTCTACTACGAGGTGCAAAAGGGCCCTCGCGGCACACCCGAGGCGTTCAAAAAGATCCTGCCCGATGCCCTCTCGGCCGAAGACTGGTTTCGCTTTCACAATCGATACGCCGACGGCACGCCGATTGCGCCCGGGCTCAACCCGGCTGAGCGTGTCCTGAGCCGGCCCAGTGGCCCCTGAACCCACAACACTCGAAGGCCGAAGTGCTTTCCGTCCCACGGTGTTCATGGGCATGCCAGCAGCCGGCAGCACTGCCGTTATTCGCAGTTCTCGCAGGTGCCCTTGAGGAGCACTTCCGTCACCGCCGGGATGCCCTGCCGCCTTCCGGCCGCCGACCGCCTCTCCGCCTTCTTCCCCGCCGTGCCGTGGGCCGCGGCAGGCCGCTGTTCCGTGCCCGGCCGGGGGGTGATCGCGACGTTCACGTCATCCAGGCACGACACCTCGCCGCAGCTGGTGCAGACGAAATGCGGATGATCACCGCCGTGCCCGCTGCCATCCTCATGCCGCTTCACCTCGAACCGCCAGACATGATCTCCAACGTCGACCCGTGTCACCAGCTTGGCCTCCGTGAGTTCCGTGAGGTTCCTGTAGATGGTGGCCCGGTCGAAGCCGCGATGATCAAGCGCCGCCGACACCTCCGCATGCGTCTTGGGCCCTGGGGCCGTGAGCATGTGCTCCAAAACCGCCAGTCGGGCGGCCGTACACCGCAGCCCGGCGCCACGGATGAGGGCTTTCACGGCATCGATTGATCCGGATTCCGGCGTGTTCACGTTGGTATTCTACCCGGTGCCCATCCTGCCACCACCACGCCACGGCTACACCACCACCGCCGCCGCCAGGTGGTCGACGATCACCGCCATGAACGCGGGCAGGTCGGCCGGCTTACGGCTGGACACAAAGTGGCGGTCGACCACGACCGGCGCGTCCTCCCAGATCGCTCCGGCATTCATCAGGTCGTCCTTAATCCCCGGGCTGCCGGTCACCCGCACGCCGCGGTACACACCCGCCGAAATGGGAATCCAGCCGCCGTGGCAGATCGCCGCCACCAACTTGCCGTGGGCGGCACACTCCCGCACCAGTTCGAGCACCTTCTCGTCGCGGCGGAGTTTATCGGGCATCCAGCCACCGGGGAGCACGATCCCCTGGAAATCGCTCGCCTCCATGTCGCCAATCGCGGCATCACTGGTGCAGGGATAGCCATATTTCCCGGCATAGGTGCGGCCCTGCATCTCTCCGGCCACGGTCACATGGGCCCCCGCCTCCTCCAGTCGAAGCTTCGGATACCAGAGTTCGAGATCCTCGTAATCGTCACCAACGATCGCCAGGATGCGGACGCCATCGAGCGGCCGCGGGAGTGTGCTGCGGATAGTCATAATGGGGTCTCCAGAGGACGACGGGGACAAGGTGGGAACACATCAGCAGCCGCGAGCCGGTTCATGCGAAGTCTAGCGGGGACTGCCGCCGTCGGTGCTCCCGGGCGGCATTTCCCGGCGTTCCTGGAGGCCATTGTCGCAGTCACTGTCGGTCCGGGCGAGCCGCCGACAACCACCCCCACCGTGGGTGGTTCCTGCTATTTTGGCCCGAGACGCCCAGGGGCGTCGGAAAACCATGTTTTCAAGGGCATTTCGGACGCTCGGAAAAAGTCGCTTGACGCCTCTAACGCTCACGCTACATTCACGCCCCGGCCCACAGGAAGTGGTTCCGGTCGATTCTTCCACTACATCTTGCGATAGCATGCAGAAGGACCTGCTTTCTCGTCGTCGCGTCTTTCGGGGCCTTCCCGTCCGCTGATCGGTTCAGGAACGCAACGCCGCCAGCCGATACTGGCTGGCAGAATATCTATACGGAAGTATACTTACAAAACGTCTCCCTTTTCCCTGCCAGGAGTGCCTTTCCTATGGCCGTCTTCCAAGCCCCTGCCGGTTCCGTCTCCGCCACCGGACAGCTTCCGGCCCACCAGTCTCCCAACCAGTCGCACGCGGCTGGGCGTGAGGGCCGCACACCCATGGCCATCCACCCCACTTTCTGTCCGACCGACGCGGAGAGCCCTTTTGACACCACCGAATGGGAACTCCGCACGGCCGCCATCAAGGGAGAGGATGGCAAAGTGCTGTTCGAGCAGCCGGCCTGCGAGATTCCCGCGGCCTGGAGCCAGTTGGCGACCAACGTGGTAGTCAGCAAGTATTTTTACGGCGAGATTCACACCCCCGAACGCGAGCACTCCGTCAAGCAACTCGTTCACCGCGTGGCCCGGACGATCGCCGACTGGGGCATCGCCGACGGCTACTTTAAGACAGCCCAGGACGGCGAGAATTTCTACCGAGATCTCTCCTGGCTCTGCGTCCACCAGCACGGTGCCTTCAATTCGCCCGTCTGGTTCAACGTCGGTCTCTTCCACCAATACGGCGTGAAGGGGGCACCGTGCAACTGGCGGTGGGATGAGTCGAAGCGCGACGTCGTCGTGCCTGACAACCCCTACGAGTTTCCACAGGGAAGTGCCTGTTTCATTCAGAGCGTCAAAGACAACATGGAAGACATCATGGATCTCGCCCGCAGCGAGGCCATGCTGTTCAAGTTCGGCTCCGGCACCGGCACCGATCTCTCCACGCTCCGCAGCCAGCGGGAAAAGCTCGCCGGCGGTGGCAAGCCTTCTGGCCCGCTCTCCTTTATGCGGGTCTACGACCAAGTTGCCGCGGTGGTGAAGAGCGGCGGCAAGACCCGTCGCGCCGCCAAGATGCAGTCACTGAAGGTGACGCACCCCGACATCATGGAATTCATCGAGTGCAAGGCGAAAGAAGAAAACAAGGCCCGTGTGCTGATCGAGAAGGGGGGCTACGATTCCAACTTCAATGGAGAGGCTTACAGTTCGATCCTCTTCCAGAACGCCAACCTCTCCGTGCGGCTCACCGACGACTTCATGGAGGCCGTCGATCGCGACGACACCTGGACCACCCGCTGGGTCACCGATCCCTCGAAGGCAGGCCCCAGTTGCAAGGCCCGCGACATCACCAAACGGATGGCCGAGTGTGCCTGGCAGTGTGGTGATCCCGGGGTGCAGTACGACACTACGATCAACCGCTGGCATACCTGCCCCAATTCGGGCCGGATCAACGCCAGTAACCCCTGTTCGGAATACATGTTCCTTGATGACACCGCCTGCAATCTGGCCAGCATCAACCTGATGAAGTTCCGCAAGCCCGACGGCGTGTTCGACGTCGAACGGTTTGCCGCCGCCTGCCGGCTCTTCTTCGTCGCCCAGGAGATTCTGGTCGACCATGCCAGCTATCCCACGGCCCGGATCGCCCGCAACAGCCACATGTACCGGCCGCTGGGGCTGGGCTATTCGAATCTCGGCAGCCTGCTGATGGCCGACGGTCTCGCCTATGACAGCGACGCCGGCCGCGGCCTCTGCGGAGCGATCACGGCGATCCTGCATGGTACGGCGAACCGTACCAGTGCAGAACTGGCCGCTGCAGTCGGGCCGTTCGAAGGCTTCGCCGCTAACCGCGAGCCGATGCTCAACGTCATGCGGATGCACCGGACGGCCGTCGACACGATCGACTCCTCCTGCCCCGGCTACCTGCGGGATGCCGCCCGGAAGGTCTGGGACGAGGTCTTGGCGGGCGGGCAGAGCCACGGCTACCGCAATGCCCAGGCGACGGTGCTGGCTCCGACCGGCACGATCTCGTTCCTCATGGACTGCGACACGACGGGCATCGAGCCCGACATCGCACTGGTGAAATACAAGCAACTCGCCGGCGGCGGCATGCTCAAGATCGTCAACCAGACGGTTCCGCTGGCCCTGAGGACGCTGGGCTATGAAGGTCCAGCGATCGAGGGAATCCTGGCCTTCGTCGACAAGAACGACACCATCGAAGGGGCACCGGGCCTCAAGGATCAGCACCTGTCAGTCTTTGACTGTGCGTTCAAGCCGCGATTGGGCGTTCGCAGCATCGCCTGGGAGGCGCATGTCAAGATGATGGCGGCGGCACAGCCGTTCATCTCGGGGGCGATCTCCAAGACGGTGAACATGCCCCGCGAAACAACGCCGGCCGACATTGCCGGCGCGTATATGGAGGGCTGGCGGATGGGGCTGAAAGCCCTGGCGATCTACCGTGATGGATCGAAGGAGAGTCAGCCTCTCAATACCAGCACCGAGGCTGACAAGACGGCCGCCAAGGCGACGCCCGCCCCTCGCCGCGAGCGGCTCCCGGATACCCGTCGGAGCGTCACCCACAAGTTCAACGTGGGTGGCCACGAAGGCTATATCACTGTTGGCCTCTACGACGACGGCCGGCCGGGTGAACTCTTCATCACGATGGCCAAGGAGGGCAGCACGATCGGTGGCCTGATGGACGCCTTCGGAACGTCGGTGTCGATGAGCCTGCAGTATGGTGTGCCACTTGAAGTCTATGTGAAGAAGTTTTCACACACTCGCTTCGAGCCCTGGGGCTACACCAAGAACCCGGACATCCCGGTGGCCAAGAGCCTGGTCGACTATCTCTTCCGCTGGATGGGCACGGAATTCATCGCCGGCTACCGAGAGGCCAACCGGCCGGGTGGCAGCCATGGCGCCGCCAGCGGCGAAGAAACATCCTCCGGCGACGATACGGAAACAGAGCGCAAGCCCGCCGCCATGACGGCGCGCGGGCTTGCCGATGGCCAAGGAAAGGCCCGCACCAACGGTGAGGCGACATCCAGCCGGGGCAAGCATCCGGCCGGCACCAACGGTCATGCCACAACTCCGACAGCCACCGCGTCAGCCGTGAAGGTGGCCGGTGCCACGGACAGGAATGCAGCGATGCTCGAACGGGCCGGCCTCAAGATGGCGGTCGATCCGACCGCCAGCCCGGCCGACCGGCAGAGCCAGTTTGCCAAGTTCCAGATCGACGCCCCGGCATGCGACAACTGTGGCTCGATCACGGTCCGGAACGGCAACTGCTACCTGTGTCATAACTGCGGCAACAGCATGGGGTGTTCGTGAAGGCGTGCCTTTACGGTCGGTCGGAACGGTGGTAGCGGCTGAATGACTGTGTTGGAATTCGTCTGGAGAACGACGCGTCGTTCGGACGAAGCTACTGTCACTGACATTCGACTTGTTTCCGCGTCCCGTCGGAGGTGCCAAAACCAACGCGTTGGTCCGGATCCTTGAAAAGCGCCCGCCCGCCAGCAGCGATGCCACCGGAGCGGGGCCCGATCCGCATCAGTTTCGCACGTACTACCCCGTTCGCAGGCGGACGACAGGTTCGATATTCCGAAAGGCCGTGGCAGAGACATCTGCCGCGGCCTTTCGCTTTTCCCCCACCACATCCGGCAAAAACCCTTGCCCTGGTGGCCTGGCCGGCCGGCGTTTGCCCCGCCTCGCACCCCCCGTTAGCATACCGCCCGAGGACGCCGCCACGGCGGCTTGAGCCCCGGGGCTCTACGTGTTTGATATTCCATAGTCTGCGAGGTGATGTGTGCGACGGTGGATGCGCTCCCTGATCGTGGCCCTGCTGTGCCTGACCCTGTCTGTCGATACGGCCAAGGCCTGCTGGTGGCGCCGTCACCACACGACCGCCCGCAACTACAGTCCAGCCCTTCCCGGCCAGCCACTTGATATGCCAGTTGGCACTCCAATTGCCAATCACGCTGGCGGTCCAACGTGCTGTCTCCCCGGAGAGGGCTCGGTCGCGTTCATGTCTGAGGCCGAGTTCGTGGTCGTTGTCGAGCAACACGACCACACTCTGTTCGACAGTGACGTTTTTGATTCGGAAGTGGTGGTGTCTGCCGGCGTCGACACCGAATGGGTAAGCGAGCAGGCTGAGACGTCTGCCGAGCCAGACCAGGTCATCCGTGGTCGTGAAGAGCCGACTGCGGCCGAGCACTCGGCAACGACTGCGGACACGGTGGTCGTCCACGGTCCCACATTCGTGGTGGACGAGGCGTCAGCCGCTCCGGAACCCGCCTCGGTCGTGGCCGCCCAGCCGATGCCCGTCCTGGCCGCGAGCCCGGACGTGCTGCCGAATCCGGTGGTCACGAAGGAACCGCTGCCGGACCTGCTCCCCGCCACCGCCGGGCCGGATGAGCCGGCGACAATCCCGCAGCCGCTGGAGCCGAATCTGTTTGATCTCTACGACGATACGGAAGGGAACGCAGCCGGCGACGATGCGACGCTGCCTGCCGACGAAGCGGCTACCGAAGAGCCAGAAGAGACACCGCCGGCTGCGTCGGAGGCCGACCCTGAGGCGGCGTTCTTCACGCCGAGAGAGCCGATGCGTCGCTGCCTGCCGACGAAGCGGCTACCGAAGAGCCAGAAGAGACACCGCCGGCTGCGTCGGAGGCCGACCCTGAGGCGGCGTTCTTCACGCCGAGAGAGCCGATGCGTCGCTGGACGAACGAGGCTGGCACACATCAAGCCCAGGGCTGGCTCGTCGAACTGCGTGCCGACCGGGTGCGAATCCTGAAGGTCAACGGTCGCCATACGACCGTAGCACGGGAGTCGCTCTCCTCGGAAGACCGTGACTACGTCTCGGCCGTCAACGATCGACTGTCATCCGATCATCACTCTGCTGCCGCCTCGACGACCACAGCCGGCCTCTGATTACCCGGCAGGCGATCGCCCGGCAGCACGGTTTCAAGCTGCCGCCGTAGCCCTTATTCGTCGAGCACCGCCACCGTCTCGAAGGCCTTGCCTTCGAGCATTTCCAGCGACGCGCCGCCGCCAGTCGAAACATGGCTCACCCGGTCGGCATACCCGAGCTGCTCGACCGCTGCAGCCGAGTCGCCGCCACCGATGATCGTGATCGCACCGTTGGCCGTGGCCGCAGCCACGGCGTCGGCCACGGCCTTGGTGCCCGCGTCGAAGGGTGGCATCTCGAAGACCCCCATCGGACCGTTCCACACGATGGTGCCGGCCGAGCGGACGATCTCCGCATACTGCTTCGCCGTCTCAGGCCCGATGTCGAGCCCTTCAAACCCGTCCGGAATGGCACCGGCCTTTACGATCTGCTTGTTGGCACCTGAGGAAAAATCGTCGGCGCAGTGGGTGTCGACCGGCAGCACGAGCTTGGAGCCTGCCTTGGCGATCAGTTCCTTCGCCAGATCGAGTTTGTCTTTCTCGACCAACGACTTGCCGGTCTTGCCGCCCTGCGCCAGCGAGAACGTGTAGGCCATGGCGCCGCCGATCAGCACGTGGTCGCAGACCGACAGGAGGTTCGTGATCACGGCGATCTTGTCCGACACCTTCTTGCCGCCCAGGATTGCGACGAAGGGACGCTTCGGCTGGGCAATCGCGTCGGCGAGATACTGGATTTCCTTCTCCACCAGGAAGCCGACTACGGCCGGCTTGCCGAGGGCTTTCATCGCCACGGGCACCGCATGCATGCTGGCCTCGGTGCGGTGGCAGGTGCCAAAGGCGTCGTTGACGTAGGCATCGGCCAGGGCGGCGAGCCCGGAGACATAGGCGATGTCGTCTCCTTTCTTCTCACCCTTGTTGAACCGCACGTTCTCCAACACGAGCACGCCTCCTGCCGGCAGCGTCTTGGCTTTGGCATGCGAGTCGGGCCCTCCCGTATCGCTGGCGAGCATCACCGTAACCCCGAGCAGTTCGCCGAGCCGCTTTGCGACCGGGGCGAGGGAAAAGGCCTGCTCAAACCCCTTGCCCGCCGGACGGCCCAGATGCGACATGAGGATCGCCCGGCCACCACGGTCGAGAATCGATTTGATCGTCGGCAATGCCATGCGGATCCGTCGGTCGTCGGTGATCGCCCCGGCGTCATCCTGCGGGACGTTGAAGTCGACGCGAACAAGGACGGTTTTGCCCTGGGGATCGATGCTGGCGACGGATTTCTTGGCCATGGGTGGCTCCTGCGGGATGTCTCACGGGCGGCAACGGGGCCGTATTCGACAACAGCAGCGGCCGGACCGCAACCCAGGCGGGCCTCTCGCCAGCCGTTCCCCATCCTCGGCCCTACACTGCTGGCATTTCCTGCAGCGGGAAGCGATAGTTTTCTCCATGAGACACCCGATTTTCATCGCCGGATTCTGCCTGTGCCTCGCCGTCGGCAGCGTGGCCGGCGCCCAGCCGCCGGCGTTGACTGACCAGCTGCCCTGGGAGCCCGACTACGCCAGCGCCGTCGCCGCAGCACAGGCCCAGCACCGCCACATGGTCGTGCTGCTCGCCACCGCCAACGACGAACCCTGCCGCATTCTCGTGGAGCAGCGGCTGACTGATCCACTCATCCGCGAGTCGCTTGCGGACATGGTCTGGGTGCGGGTGCTGGACGATGCCGAGTTGGAACAGGCACTCGAGTCCAGGAAGCATCCGACACTGGCCTTCGTCAATCCGTTCACCGGCGGCGTGCTCCACCGTGTTACCGGAGAGAAGACCGTCGAACTCTTGGCGCGGGAGATCGTGCATGCGCGGCGGGCCATCGGGCTTGCCCTACCGCCGGCGCTCGAGGCAGTAGCAGAGCGGATGTTTGCCTTCGATGAAGCGGGGGTCGAAGCATTGCTTCAGGCCGGCGATGCCGACGGGCTCCAGGCGCTGCTGGCCGCTGCGGCCAACGACGACTCGCGGCTCGCCAACTATCTCGTGGCCCAGGTCACCCTCCCGGCCGGACTCGTGCCCGACGACATTCGTTTCCTGGTCGGGACCGACTGCCTCGAGGGCGTGAATACGAGTCTGGATTTCCTGGGCGATCCGCTGGTGGCAGCCCGCCCTCCCGACTTGGAGGCTTCGTGTATCGAATACCCGCTGCCAGAATCGAGGCTCGTGCTCGTCCCATTCGACAGTTCCCAGGGAGCGGAGGGCCGCGTGCGGATCACGGCCCCAAACTGCCGCCTCACGACCGATACGATACGATTCGACGAGCCAGCTCCGGGAACCGCCGTCCAGATCAGACACTATGAGGTTCGTCCGCTCGCCGTGGCCGAGGCGTCGCGGCTCTCCGGCCGCGTGCTCAAGCCCGACGGCACACCAGCTGCCGCCGCGATCGTTCGCATCGATGACTGGTACGAAACCTCCGATGAGGACGCCGCACCGCTGCCCGCCGTCGTCCGCACCAATGCGGATGGCCGATTCACGTTTCCCCGGGTATCACCCGGCCGCTGGCTGGTGCGGGCAGAGTTTCCCGGTGGCGAGCGGGAACAGTTCGTCGACCTCGAAGCTGGCGGCCACGCATCGTGCGATCTCTCGCTCTCGGCCGTGACCACCGTGGGCCTGCGGTGGGTGCTCCAGACCGACGAACTCTCACAGGATCTGGCTGGACCGGGCGTGCAGACCGGCGAGGCGTATGCAAGCGTCGCCAGCAGCCGCATTGCGCTGGGCCGGGGGATGCGAATCCGCACGAGCGACTACGGCGACATCATGATGGCCCAGACGCCCCTGGCGGACGACACCCTGCCAGAGGAGTCGCGACAGGCCCTGACGGCTCTGCCGGCGGGCACGCCGGTCTGGTATCTCTACGACTGCGCCTACACGGAAGACTTTCTCCCGCTCTCAGGGCTGCACCGCGAGGCACGTCCCTTCGACACGATCCGCGCCATCCGCGACGGCGACCCCCTCCCCGAAGAGGACTGGGCCATCCTCGGCCCGATTCTCCCCCAGGCGGTCACCGCTGCCCGGGAGCGGGGTCACTATTTTCAGTTTGCCCGCGGCGAACCGGTCCGCCAGGGAGATGTCTTCACGCTGCGTTCCGCGACGAGCAACCGCTTTGCGAAGCTCGAGGTCACCTCGGTGACGATCGTCACGCCGGCATCTCGATGATCGCCTTGAGCACGCCGCCCGTCGGCTCCAAGAGCCGCG
>Ga0209085_1002148_pt1 | contig 11401 bp, 18 predicted proteins | sample C_131016_EF_Meta_FD_187310 | JGI IMG/M metagenome (GOLD analysis project Ga0209085, IMG submission 187310) | Freshwater microbial communities from Lake Croche, Canada to study carbon cycling - C_131016_EF_MetaG (SPAdes) (version 2) | ecosystem: Environmental > Aquatic > Freshwater > Lake...
TTATTATAAGGTCAGAATGTATAAGACTTGGAAGTACAATAGAAAAACAAGGTGGAAACAATAGGGTTTCCACCATTAAACGTGAGGTGGTCTAGCGGTTTGGGGCACCAGTCTGATACACTGGAGAGGAAACTCTATAGGTGGGTTCGACTCCCTCTGAGTGTACTATAATGGTTCCATCGTTCAACGGAAGGACAAGGGTCTCCTAAATCTAATATTTTGGTTCGAGTCCCAATGAGGTTACAAAATATAGCCACATACACGAATTTGCCTCCTAAGCAGATAATCGTAATTGGATGTGAGAATGTGGGTTCGAATCCCTCTGTGGCTACATTTAAATATACGGATATAGCCGAGCCTTCCTTCTAAGTAGGTAATCGTAATTGGAGCTGTAAATGTGGGTTCGACTCCCTCTATCCGTACTAAGGTTCGAGTTCTACTTGGACTACTATGGAGAGCTAACTGGACAGGGTTCCAGACTTGTTTGCTAAACAATGGGTGCGTCTAAAAAGCGCATGGTTTTCGATTAACCAGTTCTCCGCCCTTGACTTTTTTATTTTGGCTAATATTTATAGAAAATTTTTAGCCAATGTTTATACCAAACCACCTACATTTAATAGTTAAGGGTACCTTTAAAAACCCACCAACAGAAGTTGATGTTTTAAATAAATGGTTTATTGAGTTAGTTGAAAGAGTTTCAATGAAAGTTGTCGCTGGACCAACATCTGTTTATGTACATGAGGAAGGGAATGAAGGATTGACAGGAACTGTTACTTTGGCGACCTCCCACGGAAGTTTTCATTGTTGGGACAATACAACCCCACCGATGTTTCAATTTGATTTATATTCATGTTCAGAATTTTCAGTTGAAGAAGTTATTAATCATTTAAATGAATTTGAATTAATTTCTTATACATATATGATGATAGATAGGAATTCTGATGAATTTAAAGTATTATCAAGCGGAAATATAATTTTGTAAAATTATTTTAATATCATTAATTTGTGTATAAGATATAACACATAGTTTTATATTATTACTTAAACAATAACTTTTTTTGATATTATCATTATTTTTAATATAGTCTAATTTAGCTTCACCACCAAAAAATTTTTTATTTAGGTAGTGTTGTTCACCTTGATATTCAATACAAACATTATAATCTGGTAAATAAAAATCAAAAGGTAATGATTTTATATTTTTACAATCTTTAAATTTATGTTGCGGTATAAATTTTATTTTATTTTCTAACAAATATTTTCTTATTTCTTTCTCACCTTTTGATTCTTTACAAATAGGACAACCGCTACCTTTTATATGTGTTCTGGGTATTTGATTAAATTCACCATGTTTCTCACATATTATGGTTACTGGCTTATTTGCAGTTAAATAATTAACTAGTGAATAATCATATGTATCACCATGACTTATTTTAGCTTGGTTAATAAAATCATTAGTTGTTTTTCTTTGATTAAAACTTATACGTTCACGTTCACAATTTGTACAATTAACCCCGTTTAAATGTTGTCTAGAAGTAATTTCAAAAACACTATGTTTTGGACAAATTATTTTTATTTTTGTGTTAGCATTTTTATAATCTACTAATGAATAATCATATTTGTCTCCATGAATAGCTTTATACTTTTCAATCAGTTCAAAAGTGTTTTTATTTCTCCCGACACATTTAGGACACCCAGAACCATTTAAATGATGGTCAATTCTTTGTGTAAAGATACCATGAAATTCACATATTACATTTATTTTTGATTTACTATTAATATAATCATCAAAAAAATATTCATATTTGTTATGATGTACTATTTTTGCTTTATGTATTAAAGATTCTGGTGTTATTTTTCTTTTCATATCAATAAATATCTATATTTTAAGAAACAACACACTAATATACATATTTGGGTAATAATTTTTTTGTTATAAAAACATATTTATATATAAATCATTGAAGATGGCTCAAAATGATGATAATGTAGACTTCTTCCAATTTAGTTTTTGGCTTCTTAAAGACGTATTCTGGCTTTTAAAATGTAAAGTATTGGCTATGTCAATGGCCATTCCAACGGTTATTCTAACAGTTTATTTGTTATTAAAAACAAAAAAATTAGTCTCTACAAATACCATATTTTCATCATGGGTTATGACAAATGTTTTTTGGATGTTACACGAATTATATAACACACCTTTGGAAATTGCGAAGATATTTATAGTTACGGGAATAACAACATTGGTTTTATACATTATTAAGAACCATAAAACGCTTATAAAAATTTAATTATGGATACAGTAACATTACAAAGAATACAACTTTTACATCCCAAAGTAAGAACAGAAGTAGATAACATTTATAAAAATCAAATAGTCCCAGCTCTAACTGGTAGAGCAATATGTAGGTTTGCATATACGCTTAGAACATTTGCTGAACAAGATGTTTTGTATGCTCAAGGTAGGACAAGATTGTTTGATAGTAAAGGCAATAGATTAGGTATAGTTACCAAAGCTAAAGGAGGCCAATCAATACATAATTTTGGATTAGCTTTGGATATTGTTCTAATAAAGGATAATAAAACGGCCAGTTGGGAAGACAACGTTGATTTTGATAAAGATGGTAAAGCAGATTGGCTGGAAGTGGTTGATATTATGAAGTCTAATGGTTGGACTTGGGGTGGTGATTGGAAATCATTTAAAGACAAACCACACTTTGAAAAAACATTTGGTTATACATGGCAACAATTATTGGCAAAACATAATGCTGGTGATTTTATCGCTGGTACCAACTATGTGAATATTTGATATGAAACATTTAATTAAAAAATTATTAAGAGAAAATTTACTTAAAGAAATTAAAACGATAAAACCTATTATAGCTTATCACGGCAGTCCTAATAAAATATTAAAATTTGTTGATGAGTTTGTAGGTGGGGAAAAAGCCAACGACCAAGAAGGTCCAGGTATTTATTTTACTTCATCATTTGACAATGCTGGACATTATGGGGGGTATGTTCATACAGTCACACTTTCACCTAGAAAACTAATATCCATGGCTCCATCATCAAATAAAATTAGCGGTCTTATTAATAAAATGGTTTTGATGGCACCAGATTGGCAAATGTCAGCTCAAAACTATGATGAAAACCCTAGAATTGGACTTAGAAATTTTATAGAAGCAACCATTGATTACAATGATACTGAAAAAGATGTGGTTCAACAGATATGGTATGATTTTTATCGTTACAACCCAATTGATTTTGTTAGGAATATGGTTAAACTAGGTATTGATGGGATAATGGTTACCAAAGATAATGGTGTTATTCATTATATTATATATAATCCATCCATAATAAAAATTCAAGATTAATTTGGTTTTATAAAATTAATCTTGTACCTTTGTCTTTATGAAAGAAAAGATAAAAGAAATATTACGTGAAAACGTAGATAAAAATATTTTGGGAGTTAGTGTTACAAGACCTAATCAAGAGCTTATTATTATGCGTGGTGTACCTGGAGCTGGAAAATCAACCAAAGCCAAATCGCTTGTAGGTCAAGGTAAAATTCACTCGACTGATGACGTTATCGAAAAATCTGGTGATTATCGTGAATTTTTTGCTAATATGATTGCTAAAGGTGATTTTAGTGCTTTAAGCAAAATGCATTCCCAAAACCTAAAAGACGCTATTGCCTCTATGAAAGCTGGTGTTACACCAGTTATCGTAGATAACACCAACATTAAGCAAAACGAACCAAAAGCGTATGTTGTAGCGGCACTAGAAATGGGCTTTGCTGATAACAATATAAAGTTTGTTGACGTTGGTACAGCTGGGCTTGAAGCACAACAATTAGCTGCAAGAAACACTCATGGTGTTCCATTGGAGAAAATTGAAGCGATGATTGCAAGTCACACAGCACAAGGCCCCCTTACTCTTAAAAGTGTTTTGGAATCTAAGGATATGTATAATAAATCAAATGTATTATATTCTTGCGTTCTTCTAGATAAAGCTTCGCACAACAAATTAATTGACAGATTTGCTTTGGATATCCCAGAGGGATGGAAAACCTTTGCTCATCACATGACAATTGTGTTTGGTAAAGGGTTGGATAATAAAGATGAAATAGGTAAAGAAGTTATTCTTAAAGTCACAAAGTTTGGTAAATCAGATTTAGCTATGGCTGTTCAAGTTGAAGGTTATCCATCTAAAAATGCAATACCACATGTAACATTAGCTGTTAGCCCTATTGGTAAACCTAAAGATTCTAATGATATAACCAAATGGGAAGATATTAAACCTTTTTATGTCACAGGTTTTGTAACCGAAATCACGAAGTAATGAAAGTATCTGCACAAGTAGTATTGATTAACCAACAAGGGTTGGTATTGGGTGTGTCACGTAAAAATGACCATTATGATTTTGGTTTTATAGGTGGAAAAATGGAACCAGAAGATAATGGTGATGCGATGGTTACTGCAATTCGTGAAACACTTGAAGAGACTGGTCTTAATATTTCAAATTTGAGATTGATTTTAGCTATTCATAAAGATGGTTATATGAGTTATACCTATTTAGCTGATTACGAAGGAGAAATCAACCATAATGAACCACATGTAGTGAAATGGTTGCCGATGGAAAGATTGGTTAATGGTAGTTTTGGAAAGTATAACAAATTGGTTTCTGAATCTTTGAAGGATATGGGTGTTGATTTTCAATACAAAATGTCGATTGTTGAAATAGAAAATGATTTGAAAGCATTTATCAATAAAACACTTTACAATGGTGTTCAAATGGTATATGATGGTATCAGAAGGAATCAAGATTTCTTAGGTAATGAACAACTGACTGTTTATTTAAAATATACCGATGGAACATACATTGACGAAGAATTAGACAATGATGACAATTTTGAAAATGGTTTGTTTGAGATTGGCAAGCGTTATGGTTTCATAGCCAAGATATCAACTGAATATTTTTCAAAATAACTTGCAACTTGTAAAAAATAGTGGTATCTTTGTAAAATGAATGAAAAAAATAAAACAATGGAAAGAAGAATTGAGCTAAGCAATAAATTTATTGAGATGGGCCGTTCTCTAATAAAAGAGGGTAATGAAATAAATGATTACTCCATAACACAATCAGGTAATTTTCTTATTCTTATATCAGGTATTATCTTAGAAGAGAAGGATTCTGTTGAATTTGCGAATTTATGTGCTATGTTTTCAGCTAAAAAATTAATGGAAAACATGGGTGATTTTTGGTCTGATATCCCTAATGAAGAAATGATTAGAAAAATGTTAGGGTTGGATGATGAATCATTAGAAAATTAATTGAAATCATGACTGAAGAAAAATTTAAAATTCTTAAAGAACTCCAACTGGAAATTATGGATGAAGAAAGAAATATAAGAAAGATTGACTCACTTATTTCAGGTTGTGGTCTTTGTTGCAAAATTTCTGGAAAATCTAGAAATGGTTTCAATATAACCACCGAATATAATTCTACTCACAAGGAAGAGATTATCAGAATTTTGCAACTTGACCGTGAGAAAATTAGTACCAAGTTATCTGACTTAAAAAAAAGGTTTTCTGAATTCTGAATTTCCTAACTAAAATTTTAGTTTATTATAAAATTTTTATTTGTAAAATTAAAATTTTATGCTTACCTTTGTATTCTAAAGGAAAATACTATGTTAGCAATTCAAAAATACATATTGGAGAACGGTCTAGAAAAGGCTATACTTGAGTTCAACCTAAAATCTAAGGAGTATTCTTCGAAAATTTTGCTCAAATATGACCAATTATCTAACCCAACTCTTATGGCTAACAAAGAGGTTCAAGAGTGTCGTGGTCTTATACTTGAAAAGGGTACTTGGAAAGTTATGTCATTGGCATTTACCAAGTTCTTCAATTCAGAAGAAGGCAATGCTCATAAGATTGATTGGGATTCTGCACATGTTTTAGAAAAACTTGATGGAAGTTTACTTTCCGTTTATTTTGATTGGAATGATAAAAAATGGTTTGCTGCTACAACTGGTACAGCTAATGGTGAAGGTGAGGTCAATAATAAAAATGGGACAACATTTTCTGATTTATTTTGGGATACGTTAAAAGTTAAATATAACTTAGACGCATCAAAATTTAATGTTGGTTACACTTATGCATTTGAATTAACAACGCCTTATAATATTGTGGTTAAACCACATGGTGAATCATCTGTTACATTATTGACTGTTCGTAATTTAGATACGCTTAAAGAAGTTTCATTTAACGAACTCTTACCAATCGCCGAATATTTGGGTGTTCCACGTGTTAAATCATATGATTTAAATGCAAAAAATGTTGGAACTTTATTGAAGACATTTGATAACATGCCATGGTCTGAAGAAGGGTATGTAGTTGTAGATGCTAATTTTAATCGGGTAAAAATAAAGAATCCATCTTATGTAGCTGTACATCACACAAAAAATAAAACAGCTGAACATCATGTTTTAGAAATAGTTAAGACTAATGAGATTGAAGAATATTGTGCTGTTTTTCCAGATAGAAAAATTGAAATTTTCTCCTTAAAGGAAAATTACGATAAACTTATTGAGAAATTAGAATTTGTTTGGGGAGAATTAAAACAATTCACACCAAAGAACATAACACCACAAGAACAAAAACGTTATGCTAAATCAGTTTTTGAAATAACTGAAAAATATGATGTTAAAAATTTCACTGGTTTATATTTTGGTCTTAATAATGGAAAAATAGATTCAGTATTATCTTTTATACAAAATATGGATAATCGAGATTTATATAAAATACTTTAATTATGCAAGTTAATAAAGAAGAACTTAACGCTTATCTTCAATCAATTGGGGGTTTAAAAAATGGTTGGTATGATGAAGCACCCCCAATTTTAACGACTGATTTCTTTGAAGTTAGTGAAGGTTGGTATGGATTGATAAAAAATTTGATTGAAGAATTAGTTTTAGTTGGGTGGGATAAAGAAGTGGCGCAAGTTAAAGAAAAATTTGGCGGTTTACGTTTTTATATTGGTGAGGGAAATGATGAGATTTTTACCATAATCACAAAATATGAACGGTTATCAGAAACAATTTGTGAATTATGTGGGGCTGAAGGTAAATTAAGATATGGAGGTTGGATAAAATCACTTTGTGACAAACATTCAATCGAAAAATAATAATTAAATAAAAATGAGTATTAAAAATATTTTTGATGAAATTTCATCAACAACTTCTACATTGGAGAAAATGGAAATCCTTAAAAAATATAAGGATAATCAATTACTTAAAGACGTATTATATTTAGCGAATTCAAAACGGATAAAGTTTTTTATCAAACAAATCCCAGAATATACACCAGACAATAATGGTGGTGAAAGCTTACAGTGGGCGTTAGACGGGTTGAAATTTATTAGTGATAGAACTTACACTGGTAATGAAGCTATTAATTGGCTTATAACACTTTTAAGTGGGGTGTCTAGTGAAGATGCATATATCATTGAGCGTATCATTGATAAGGATTGTAAGATTGGAATGGGTACTACTTTTATGAATAAGGTTTTCAAAGACCTTATTGAAGATACCAAATACATGGGTGCTAAATCTTATGATATTAAGCTAGTAAAAAAACTATTTGAAAATGGTAAATCAGTTTATAGTCAGCTTAAAGCTGATGGTAGATATGCTGCCGCAATCATACGTGGTGGTGAAGTTGAAATGGAATCTAGAAGTGGTGAACCAACAGTATTAACTAATTCAAAATTACTTCGTGAATTATCTTCTTTTGGAGATGATATTGTGTTTACGGGTGAATTAACGATTAGAGGTATTAACACAAAATATTCTGGTTCTGCTATTCGAACAGTTAGTAATGGTATAATAGCAACTTTGATTGATATTTGTTCTAAACGTGAAGAACGAGATGAAGATGAAACATTAGCTAGAATTTCAAAATTTGAAGAGAAACATGGGCCTGATTATGAACTTGGGATTATTACATTTCAAGAGGCATTAGATTCTGTAATTTATAGTATTTGGGATTGTATAAGTGTTGATGAATATTATTTAGGTAAATCAGAAACACCATATAATAAACGTCTTGAAAAAATAACTAATTTAATCAATGATTCAAATTCAACAAATATTGAGTTAATTGAATCTAAATTGGTAACATCATTAACTGAAGCTTTTGAACATTTTAAAGAAATACTTGATAGAGGATTAGAAGGCACTATACTTAAAAGTACAAATGACGGTTGGCGAGATGGAAAGCCTGTATTTTGTGTAAAATTGAAACTAGAGATGGAAGTAGATTTGGTTATTAGTGGTTTCAATTTTGGTACAAAAGGAACCAAAAATGAAAATGTTATTTCATCATTTAATGCTCAATCATCATGTGGTAAACTTAAAACAAGACCACAAGGATTAACTGAAGATATAATGAAATATGTTACAGAAAATCAAGATAAGCTAATAGGTACAATTATTAGTGTGAAATGTAATGGAGTTTCAAAACCAAAAGATTCTAATACTTATGCACTTATGTATCCAGCATTTATTGAATTCAGACATGATGAAAAAACACAAGGTGATTCACTTGAGGAAATCATAGAAATTGAAAAGTCAGCCATTACCTTAGCCTCTAGATAATATCAATATTACTTATATTTGTTGTTAGTGTAGTTTAATATAATTTTTTATGGAATATAAATACGGTGAATTAGCTCCAGATGAAATAATTGATACATTTTATCAACAAATTAAAAGATGTATTGATGAAAAATGTTCATATGAACACTATATTAGAAATTTAATTAAAATAAATGGTAGAATACCAGATGTAATAAAAAAATTAATTTCTTAAATTACACACAACGTCCGTTGATAAAAATAAAATAAATATGAGTAAAAGAAAAGATAAAAAAGAAAGGGTAAAACAAAGATGGTTATTACTTAATGATGAGATTGATAATTTATTCAAATCAGTTATGTATGAACCATTTACAGAGTGGAAGGATTTGATTGAAACCGATATTATTAGAATAATTAAGAAGTATAATGTTTTATCTTGGTTTGGCGGGGATTGGAAAGTTAAAACATCAATTAATCCAACAGATAATGAATATACATTTGATGTTAGGACAATTAATGGTCATTGGAGGGTGGTGAAGATTGTTATATGAAATGTTGTTAAGTTTACTAATGGATTCACAAAATCTTATAGGTCTTTAAACGAAATTGATATCGTTAATTAAAATATTATATAAAATGGATAAAATAAAACGAGATTTAATAAATTCAATCATAATAAATAAAGCTAATTTGGATAATATATCCGAAAATAAAATAATAAATGGAACTTTGTTAGTTGAAATAGAAAGAGTTATGGATGCTTATTCTAAAATTCTAAATAGAAAATTATCTTTAATAGAAGAATCTTTAAATGGTTCACTTGATGGGTTTGAATTTGACAACACATCTGATGTTATAGAAAAAAGTTTAGTAATAGAATTAATTAACGATTTGAAAACAATAATTAAAAAACAATAAAAATAAGTAAAAATGACAAATAACAAACGTTTAATAAAATACCCATCAATAGAACAGTTTAGAAATATTGTTGCTGATGTTAATAGACATTATAATTTTGTTGGTCTAGATGAAAATGGCGTTGCTATTTATGACCACACAAAACAAAAACCAACAATAACCTTTGTTGGTACTGTAAAACTACATGGGACTAACGCCTGTGTGTCAGGTAATTACGGTGATGGGTTATGGTTTCAATCACGTGACAGAATAATTTCATCATTATCAGATAATGCTGGATTTGCATTTTATGGTGAATCAAATAAGGATATTTTTTTTAATATGCTTAAAGAAATAGCTAATAAATTTAATATTGATTTAAATTTAAATACGATATCTATTTTTGGTGAGTGGGCTGGTTCTTCAATTCAAAAAAATGTAGGTATAACCAATTTACCAAAATCTTTTTTCATTTTTGGTATTAAAATAACGCCACATGTTGAAACAGATGAAGAAAGAAAAAATAATCCAGCTTATTGGGTTGACCATATTGGTTTTAAAAATGAAGATGCTAGAATTTTTAACATAAACGATTATAAAACATTTGAAATCGATATTGATTTTAATCGTCCAGAATCAGTTCAAAATAAAATAATTGAAATGACACTATCTGTTGAAGATGAATGTCCAGTTGCTAAAGCATTTGGTTTTCCAAATACTATTGGTGAAGGAATTGTTTTTTCTTATCTTAATGATAAAGGTCAAAAAATTTCTTTTAAATCAAAAGGTACTAAACATGCAAGTGGTTCTAAAGTAAAAACATTAAAACCAGTTGATGATGTAAGGATTGCTAAGTTACAAGAACTAGCTGATAAAATAACCCCTATTTGGAGGTTAGAACAAATCATGACATCAACATTTGATTTATTGAATGGTGGTCAAATCGATATTAAAAGAATGGGTGAATATTTGAAAAATTTAATGTCTGATATCGTAAAAGAAGAATTAGATATAATTATTGAAAATGGTTTTGAAATTAAAGATGTTTCAAAATATGTTTCTATAATTGCTAGAGAATATTTTTTAAATGAGTTTAATAATTTATCTAATCTTTAAAAAAAGCTAAAAAACCCATATTTTTATGGGTTTTTTATTGTACTTTTAAAAAATAAATAGTATATTTGCGTTATGGAAAAACTATTCATCCCAACTAAAATTAAAGTTGGTTTTAATAGTTAGTCCAGAATTAAAAAGACAATTAGAATTAGAAGAAATACAAAAACTTTTAAACGAAAATGATAATTAATAAAGTATTTAGATTAAAACAACCATGTGAGGTTACAAAGGGTATTACACTTCCATCTGGTCAAGAAATAGAGATTGTTATGAATGTGGTATATATAAATGGCTATCCGTTGCCACCAAATCTTCAACCAACTTTTATGGCTTGGTTAAAGAATAATCCAAATTTATTTAAGGACGACACGAGACAGTGGTAAAATGGAATTGGTAACAACAAATATATGTAAAACTTCTGATATAGGTTTACATAACAATATGTTTGGTGGCGAGCTTATGTCAATAATAGACTTAGCTTCAGCGGCTTATGCTGCTCAAATTTGTGATTCACCTAGACTTGTAACTCTTAAAATTGATGAGTTAATATTTAAAACACCTGCTAGAGTTGGGAATATAATTAAAACATATGCTAATGTTAAAGAATTTGGAAACACGTCTATAACTCTTTATATTGAACTTAGAAAGCATAATGTATATACTGGTAAACAAGAGATTGTTATACATACAAATATAAAATTTGTTTATATTGATGAAGAAAACAATCCAATCCCAATTCCAGAA
>Ga0209085_1002151_pt1 | contig 11384 bp, 10 predicted proteins | sample C_131016_EF_Meta_FD_187310 | JGI IMG/M metagenome (GOLD analysis project Ga0209085, IMG submission 187310) | Freshwater microbial communities from Lake Croche, Canada to study carbon cycling - C_131016_EF_MetaG (SPAdes) (version 2) | ecosystem: Environmental > Aquatic > Freshwater > Lake...
AAGGCCAACTATCCCGATGCGCCAGTCAAAGTTATCCCTATCCGGCTCTGGTCTTACAAGGAGCAGCAGGCGTTCATTGAGCAGCGTATTGCGCTTCACTCGAACGCCCTGTTTGATCTTGAGACCGGTGATGAATTACCCCACTGCACTCCAGAAGAGACTTGGGAAAAGCAAACGACCTACGCGGTCAAAAAGATTGGTGGTGTCAAAGCCCGCAACGTCTGCGACACCATTGATGAAGCTCAGGCCAAGGTGGCCGAGTACGGCAAGGAGTACGAGATTGAGGTGCGCCCAGGTGAACGGACGCGCTGTGCCAACTTCTGTTCAGTCAGTCGTTGGTGCAATCAATGGCAATCGTACAAAGAGCAAACAACCAAGGAGTAGGAATGAAAAATGGAACTGGTATTTGGTTTGGATTTTTTTAACTGGAGAGAAATATGGCAGAACAACGCATTTACATAGTCACCAATGGTGGCACACAACACCTCGTGCAGGCCGCAAGCCAGGCACAAGCTATCCGCCACATTGCTGGCAAAACCTTTGATGTACGGATCGCAAAGACTCTGGACGTTGCTCAATTGATGGGCAATGGTGTAGTCCTTGAGACAGTAATCAGCTCACCTGAACAAGCAACCATTGAAGGCGTTTAATAGATTTCGGGGGGAAAGCGGATGCTGGTTAGCTGATGTGCACAGCGACCATAAAGAGACCCAGTGCAGCGAGTACCCCCACCCTTTAGGAGAAACATGAGCAACAAGAACTTCAACACTGTTACAGATGGTCATGATGAATGGCTTACCCCAAAGTACATCACTGACAAGCTTGGGCCGTTTGACCTTGACCCATGCAGCCCGGGTGACCGGCGCCCTTGGGACACTGCCTACCTCCATTTGGATGAAAAAGATGATGGGTTAAAAAGTTCATGGAGCGGCAGAGTTTGGTGCAATCCTCCATACGGAAGGGAAACTTTTAAGTGGCTATCAAAGTTGGCCGACCACGGTGATGGAATTGCATTGGTATTTGCAAGAACCGAGACTGTTGGATTTTTTGAACAGGTTTGGGGACGCGCAGATGCAGTTTTCTTTTTTAAGGGCCGACTGAAATTTTGCTACGTTGATGGAACGGAGGCTGACACTGCTAATGCGCCAAGCTGCTTGGTTGCGTATGGGGCTAACAACATCCAAGCATTGCGTGAATGCGGATTCCCTGGAAAGTTGATAGTTCTTTAATTTACAAAAGGAAAAAAATGATACACAACAAACTAATGGTGTCCCGCATACGGCTGCAGGGAACCAAGTTACAGAAGACTGGGCAGAACAAGTTTGCCGGTTACAGTTACTTTGAGTTGGGAGACTTCCTTCCGGCGATTCAGACCATCATGGCTGAGGTTGGTATCTGCGGCGTTGTCTCTTATACGAATGATTATGCTGTACTGACACTCACCGACATTGATGATGGAACGGCCATCGTTATCACCAGCCCTATGGCTAAGGCAGAGCTGAAGGGCGCACACCCCATCCAAAACCTTGGTGCAGTTGAAACCTACCAGCGCCGCTACCTATGGATGACTGCAATGGAGATCGTTGAGCATGATGTGCTGGACGCTTCCAAGCCAGCGGAAGTAAAGCAAGAGCGCCCCAAGGAATCTACCTTCGTGCCACGCCCGCCCATCGCTCAGGAGGCACCAGCCAAGCGAGTGAAGGGTGATACATTGCCGCCTCCCTACGAGGAGACAAACCCTGAGTGGACCATCACCATCCACGCCGAGGATGCCGTGGACCACAACAAGCTGTTGTTGAGCGCGACCAAGCTGAAGCTGAGTTACGCAACCAGCGAAGAGCAGGTAAAGGAAATGTTCAAGGTCAACCGCGAACTTTACAGCGCTGTCAAAATCTCCCACCCCGAAGTCTATGACGAGGTCATGGATATGTTCAAAGAAACCAAAGCAAAATTTAAAGGCCAATAATGGATTACCCAAACACCGGTGTACTGTTCACCACCAAAGAAAAACGCCACCCCCAAGCGCCAGATATGTTTGGCGACATCAAGTTTGACCGCAGCTACCTGCTTGACATGGCGGAAGCCAGTGATGGTGATGCAGTTGTTATCAAGATCGGCGGCTGGCTGAAGAAGGATAAGAACGGCAACCGTATGGTTTCCATCAAGGTGGACAACTACAACGCTCCAGCAAAATCAGCAGCGAAGGATCCTTGGGATGACTAAAAGTAAAAAGCCAACCACCGTTGAGGGCTGGGAGAAGGTTTGCAGCAACCTTGACGCTGCACTGCACCTGTCTATGCAACAAGAAAATGAGCTGATTGAAGACTTTGAAGAGTTGAAGGAAAAGTACGATAACTTGAACACTGCCATGATCCAGGCTGCTGGAATCATCAACTACCTGGAGATGAAGCTTGAGCGAGCCAATTCAGTTTGAGGGCATCAAGACTGGGCTGAAACAGTCCAAGGACGGCTACGTGTTGACTCTTGCTGTGCACCCAGATGAGATTCAAGATGACTTAATGCGTGACTTTGTTGGCTCGCGTTATGTAGTGGTCATGGTTCGGCTTGGAGATGATGAGCAGCCGCTGAACCGTGAACAAGAGTTCCCAGGCGACCATGCCGTAAAGATGGCTGGGATGCTTTGCCGTGACCCAGAGTTTTGGGAATGGCTGAGCCAAAAGGATTTGCTGGAGACTAAGAGTGAGAAAGGTTGCGCCGAATGGTTAAGCCTCTATCTTGGAATTGAGTCCCGCAAAGAGTTGAAAATAAATGAAGACGCCCGAGAACTATTTAACCGGCTCAAAGCCAGCTTTGAAGCTTGGAGGAAAACATGACCAAAAAACTAGTACCGTACAGCGTGTACCTGCCGATTGAGCACTACGAGAAGATCAAGGTGCTGGCCTCCCAGCGCAAGGCATCCTCTATGGTGCGTGACGCCATCGGGATGATCCTTGACGGCAACGATGCCTACAAGGCTGGGTATAACAAAGCCCTGCGAGACTGTATCAAGGTTGTTGATCAGGTGGAGGAGATTGAGCACATCGCTGTCCGCAGCAAGTATCTCAATGACCTTTTGACTGACGCCATCAAAGAACTGGAGATGTGATGGAAGAAGACTTCACCAAGGCTCAGGATGCTCTCTATGATGCATTGATGAACATTCCATGCAAAGATCCGATGGATGCTGTTATGGCGCTTTGCTGTGTTATGTGCGACATCCTTGTGCAAATCAAAATGGATGATGACCACCAGGTCTGTAACGCTGTTCTAGTTACATTGAACTCGGCAAGAGAGGCTTATAAACTACATGAGGTTCACTAATGACTGAGCACGACCAAAACCTACACGATATTGCCGCGATGTTTGCAATGGCTGGTCTGCTCATCAGGGGGAAGCAAGATGCCAACATCATCAAGCTTTCTTTTGAATTGGCGGATGAGTACATGCTTGGGCGCAAACCTGATGGTGGTCTTGCCACAATCAAGAAGCGCAAAAAAGATGTACCGGAATCGTAAGCTGCTGGATGCGGCCCGTGAGCTGCCCTGCCAACACTGTGGTGCTGAAGACGGTACGGTGATGTATACTTGTAACCAGTTTTAAGGAGCTGGTAATGATTGGCAGGACATTTGGACTACTTACCGTAAGATCGTTGTTTGTTGAGCGTAGGCATGGGCAAAAAGTTTATGCATGTGTTTGCGAATGCGGCAATACTGCGGTGGTTTTAGGCGCCAATCTGCGTAAGGGCAATAGCACAAGCTGCGGATGCTTGCGTAAAAAAACGTGCGGCATCCGTATGCTTGGTCTTAATTTACGCCACGGAGAAACAGATACCAAGCTCTGGAAAACATGGAAGGGTGTAGTTGAAAGAACTACTTGCCCAACATCGGCGCACTATCCACGGTACGGAGGGCGGGGCATTAGCCTCCACTTAGATTGGTTGATTTATGAAAACTTTGCTCGTGATGTAGGCCCCCCTCCAACCCCGCTGCACAGCATCGACCGGATTAACAACCAGGGTAACTATGAGCCAGGGAATGTACGATGGGCTACCGCTCAAGAGCAGGCGGCTAATAGAAGCACCAATATTTACGTCATGCTGAATGGTGAAAAAATTATCTTGGCTCAAGCTGCTCGAGTTTTGGGTATTAGTAAATCATCCGCATCTCGCTGGCTGGCCCAGGGAAAATTACAGGCAGCGAATGAATAGCAAAAATCTCACACGTATGGAGCGTGACCACTTTACGGATATCAAGTCCATGCCGTGCGGAGTATGCGGAGCCAGTGGGCCAAGTGACGCCCATCACATCGAGCAAGGACTTCACTTTTTATGTATCCCGCTGTGCAAAGACTGCCACCAGGGTTCGCACAACGGGATACATGGAAGGAAATCTATTTGGAGCGTATTAAAAAAGACAGAGCTATCAGTCCTCAATGAAACCATAGCAAAGCTCATGCAGGACTGATAGCCGCACTATCGGTCAGCTCTTTGAGCGGGAGATCATCGGGCTTCTCTGAGCTGTTGATTGAATGCCCGCATTTTTTCAACCTTAAAATCATTGGCCCGCTTAGCACCCTCGTCATCCCCTCGCTTCAACGCATCTTTCTTCGATGCATTCAATCGAGATACTTCATTCTCAACCCTGTTAGCCCGCTTCCAGAAGCGAGCGTCAGGGTTATCAGCCAGGTATTCATCGATTGGGTCGCCGTTCTTGCGGCGCTGTTTCAGCTCGTTCTCATGGGTAGCCATCTGCGCCACGTTGTCATAAAACTTGGCAGACACCGCAGCCGGGGTTTCTGTTTCCCCATACAGCTTACCAATAACGGGCTTGCGGTATGCTGGTATATCTTCACCAGTAAACGGAGATGCAGCCCAGCTCACGCCCTTGATGACCTCTCTAGCAACTCCACCGAAGTACTGGCCCGCCAAGTAATCAATCTCATCCGCAGTCGGGCTAATGAAGCCCTTGGTGTACTTGGTTCCCATAGGTGAGGTTGCAAAATTCAGAAACTCCGCAAGCGCTTTGCTAATCTCCGTAGCACTCTCTCGTGAGCGCTGGAAGCCTGGTGTTGGCTGCGATGACTTATCCTCTTTGTAAATTGGACGGCCAAAGGCATCTTTGTTTTGCTTCGTTGCAAAGTACGGATCCAGTGCAGTTGGAGTCAACATTTGAGCCACGCTACCAGCACCCAGCGGATTGAAGGCATCCAACATCAACTCCAATATGCTGATCGCTTTATCACCCAGGCCCTTATTGCTATCCAGCCCGCCCGTCTTGATAAGCACAGCCTCCGTCAGGATGCGACCCATACCTGGGAAGATGTTGAAACCTGGCGGGTATGGGAGCGTAATGTAATTGCTTCCGGCAAATGGCACTGGCATTACGAAGTAATTATTTTTCAGGAATTCAGGTGGATCTCCATCGTCATATCCATTGAGCGCCAGGATGACTGCCTGCAGGACGCCAAGCGCAATACCTCCAGCAATAATCTTCTTGCCCATCGGACCCTTGAGGGTTTGATACAGGCGCGCAGTTCCTTGAACGCGAGCATTAAGAAACGCATACATGGCCTGCAGCGTTGGAGAGGCTGCACCCTTGCGGTTGAAGTTAATTGTCAACTCTTTTGCAATTGATGCGGCCTTCTGTTCGCTGCCGGTTTTTTCCAGCGCAACTTTGAAAGCTGACAGCCGCACGGCATTTTCCATTGCATCGTTATAGTCTGACAGCACATCAAACATTTTTTGAGCAACCCGACGCACGTTGCCACGGTTCAGCTTTTTAAGCTCCTGCTCAACAATGTTGACCTTCTCTCTCGGCTTACCACTCTTCATGCGAGACATGAAGTTGCTGAACGATTCGGCCTGGCCGCTAAACTGCTTTGCAAAGCCAGTGGTTCCTCCAGCCATACGCATCTGCTCGAACAGATCCATGTACTTTTGCTGCTCTGCATTCTTGGCTGGGTTGTCGCGAATTTGATTCCAGATAGCAAAAACTGCAGGCCAGGTACCCTTGAGCACTTCTTTTTCCTGACCAGCTATTGCTGTGGTTGAAAGATTAAAGGCAGCGGCCTCCGTGTCTTTCCACATGTTAAATGCGCCAAACACTGGGTTGTACTGAGTGTTTACGGAGGCAATCCAGCGAGTAACTGAGCCCATGTTACCGAGCACCCAACCCAACTCATCTGCATCTAGGTTCTTCAGTGAACGAGCCATACGCATAGCGCGCTCATCTTGCGGGTTGAAGATGATGTATCGGTCTTCACCGTTCACTCGAACAGGGAAGACGTTATCGCTGTTACGCAAAGCTGGATTGACCTGGTAACGCACCAGGCCGGTAGCCTTATCAATCACAGGAACCTTGGGCTCTTGAATCAAATTGTTGGCGAATTGCGCTGGTAGATTCAAGCTCATCATCTCTTGAACAAGCTTGGCTTTATTCTTGATGGCGTTAGGGTTGATGGGCAACCAGAACCCGGGGTTGGGGTTTGCAATAGCCAAGCCATAGAGAGCACGGCCGACAACGGCTTGCTCGGACCGGCGGATAGCCTTCTCGCGCTGGATAGCAATGTTAAAAATGATATCCTTGACCGGCTTCAACGAACCGACTGCGCGTTTGCTGGCACCGCCTCGAGTACCAACTCCACCAACATAACCAGACCCAGTGTGAACAAAGTCAAGGTCATCACGTTGCAGTGGAATGTAGTGCTTGTAGGTCTTGTTCCAGGTATCAATCGTTTCCTGAGTCTCCAAGCCACCGGATACCAAAAGCTTTTGCGTTCCATCAATAACGTCATCCACCATTGCAGCCAGGGCCTTCAGCTTGGCCTCTTGTGCGGCGGGCAAGTTTGAGAGGTAGGCGCGGGCATCAGCAGTATCAATGCCGGATCCCTTGTCATGCACATCTGGAGACAAGTTGATCTTGTTGATCTGATCATTGCGCTCTTCAGCGTGACGGTTGTGAAGGTATGTCTCCAACTCGCCGTGAGTGATGCCATCCTTCCGCATCTGCTTAAACAGTGGGCTGAACTCATCTTCCAAGAAGTTTTCAATCCGAGCTGCGGAGCGAGAGGAGTACAGAGACTCTTTGGTGTAAGCGTCTAAGCGCTCATCAATCTGTCCAACAGCTTCGTTGATCTTCTCAATGACACGCCTTGTATCAACCTGTTTGTCTCTGAGTTGATACTCAATGCCATCCATAAAGGAGGACTCAGGAGAATCCCAGATAGCGGTTGGCGCAGGGTTTCCTTGGATGTTGCGGATGATCTGGTTGTAGTCTCCCTCACCCAGCATCTCCTTGGTCACAAACTGACCGTCGGATTTTGCGAGGCTATCCAATGCACGGATGATGGATGCGTCAGACTTCAAACCAAACAAGGACTTAATCTTTTGAGCAGTCTCTTTCAGCCAGTTCTTTAGCCGAGCCAGCACCCCACCTTTAACGGAATCGTATCGAGCCTTGACAATGTCACTAGCGTTGACAGCCCAGAATTCAGATGGATTGAAGTACTCATAGTTGGACATTGGCAAATTACTATTCATCAGTAATTCTTGCGCAAGCTTTTCACTGGTGAGGCTCTTGCCCTCCATACGGTAGATTTTTTTTATGTTCTCGTAAAGCGGCTCAGCGCCCTTTGGAATTTCAATATTGCCGATGAAATTTTCACCGTAATGAGTTTCCATCAAGGCTGCAAAGTACAGCTTCTCGGCCGGAGTCTTGGCGACTTTCTTGGCCTTAACCAATTGAGATGCCCATGCTTTGCGAATAGCTTGCTGGACCTTGGGAGGCATCATGCGCTCAAGGTGGTGCAAGATCTCGTGCGTAGTTGTTAGATCATTTCCCCGACCCTTAACAAGGTTTGCTATACGATTCAATGAGTTATAAAAACCTCCCAGACCCTCTTTTCCCTTACCTTTGATGCTCAAGCCAAGGTCGCTGACCAAGGATTCGTTCTGCGACATAAACCAATTGGCAATGTCATATGCCTCGCGCGAGATATCTCCACGGCGCACCGCAGCGGAAAGCTTTTCCTGGATGATTAAGTAGCCACGTTGGCGCGGAACTATCTCCGCCTTCATGCGACGATCTTCATCCTCTTTAATCAATTCATCTGCACGTTGAACAAACTCTTCATCCGTAATCCGGCCATCAGCGCGCATCCGGTTCAGGGTCTTCATGTCGCGCTTGAAAGATGGTGAGCGTTGAACCTGCCCCTCTCCAGCCTCGCTGGCGGGGCCAATGCTGTTGAAGTCTTGGCTACCGGGTTGACGAGGTTTCTTCTCCGGACCAAGAACCTCTTCATTGCCAGCCTTTTGCACTTCCGGCTCACTCAGGTAACCAAAGTTTTGAGCATTTTCAATTGATTCCGCATCCATTGAGAGAGGAATATTTTCAACGCCCGCATCTCGCAAATATGCGTATCTATGTCTGCCATCTCCAAATACAACAACACCATTTTTATCTACAGCAACATTGGGTGCCTCTATAGACTTTGCATCTTTAATAAATTCTGCAAATTTTTGGTATCTATTCCCTATTCCACCTTCTCCGCCTTGGCCGATATATTGCCACGTTGATTTGGAAAAAGCTTTATCAAAAACATTGGCGTCAACTGTAACTAATTGATTTTCTTTTTCCAGCTGATGTAATGTCACAGGAATATTTCTTCCATTAACCCGAACAATATCTTCCATCTTTGCTGGAGCCTCTTCAGGAGCGGCCTCTTCCTGCTGGTTGCCAATGATGTCACGGGCAATGTCAGCCGCAGTCTCCAGCTCTCCATCGTAGTAGTTGTCCTCAAACTCCGAGTCCTTGATTGCCTGCTCATCCTTCTTGGTTGCACCCTCAAAAGCGGATGGATCCACACCAAAGTAGGTGCGTGACAGGCGCTCAGCAGGAGTCATGGACTCCGCGTTGTTAGCCATAAAGAATGCGTATGCAAAGCCTTCCGGCGTCAGCGAGCGGGCGTACTTATCCTTGCCGCTCAGCTTGATGATCTTTGATCCCTCTGTGGGCTCCACTGGTGCCATCGGCAGGTTGTTCTCAAAGTTACCCCAGAGTAGAGTCCTCTTGGTGTACGGGTCTCCATAGAAGTTCGGGTCAAAGGACAACTGTGCTGGTGGCAGGTTATGCAGCTTTGCAATGCGACCAATGGGGTTTTCCATCGCCCAGATCTTTGGCTGCAGGAATTCAACGGTACGAAGTGTTTGGCGCACCAGCTCATTACTTATTTCAGTTTGACCATTGGCATCTTTCTTAGCCCAGAACTGAGCCCCAGAGGATGAGTAGTCTGTGCATGGCGGTGCAGCCAGGATGCCCCAAATCTCCATGTCGCCAAAGCCTTCATTCAACAGAAACTCTGCGCTGAAGTCGTTGATGTCTTCGCCGGTTTGCAGGTCAAACGTCCAGACGTTATAGCCCGCATCGCGCCACGGCTTGGACCACTCTCCAGACGCATCAAACAAGCTCAAGATGGTGCGGTCACGATTGACGTTGGCCTTATCTTGGCGCGCTACCTCCGCCTTCCATTCAGCCAGTTGGGCCTGAGCTTCTTCTGGCGTCAGGAAGGTGGTCGGCTTTGGCTTGGCCGGTGTGTTTTTAGGATGCATCAGCGCGTTGTAGCGCACATCAAACGGGTTCTCTTCTTCACGGGTTTCGGCCAGCAGGTCACCAACAACGGTAGAGTTGGCCTCAAACGGAACTACCTTGACGCCCTCTTCATTGGCCTCTGGGGGAGCTTTGTTAGTAGGTTCGCTAGTGGGCTCTTCCGCCTGGTCAAAGATATCCTTCTGTCCGCGAGCTGCCGCCACATCTGCTGGACGGTTACTGCCGGTCAGCATGAAGTCGCCAACCTCTTCGTCGGCCTTAGCCTTGGCCTCAGCATCTTTCTTGGCCTTGGCTTGCTCAGCCTCAATCTTTTGACGGCGCTCTTCTTCAGCCCTTAGTCCTTCTGGGGTTGTTGCTGTAAGCGCTTCTCCTTCATCTGGCTCAGGAGTTGATACCTCGCCTTCGGACTCAGGATTGAAAGCATAGCCTTCACTCTCTCTTTGTTCGTTTGCCGCTTCTTCAAGCTCATTGTTCTGCTCCTCTTCGGTTAGGTATTCATTGATCAGCCGCTCAGCTTCCGCCACCGATCCCCAGATCTGCTCAATCTCGGTCTGCGTGTCATACGACAGATAGTTTTGCGCTCGCATCTGCTCTTTGATGTACTCAGTGGATTCCTGATCATCAAACGATGGATTGTCATGCCGCATGTTTGGAGGCAAAAAGTCATCCAGTTTTCCATCGGCAACAACATCTTCCAGCGCGCCACGGCCAGTTTTGGACTGCAGCGCCCGGGCATGAAGAGGGATTTTTCCAGGGAACAAATCAACCATGTCGGAAGTTCCCAGAACGCCCCTGAGGGCATTCCACAAGCTCAGCTTGGGGTTGTTTTTAATCTTGTTGACAGCCTTCTCACCCTCGGTAACGCGCTCCTCTGCAGCCTCAATCTCTTCAGGCTTTGGGATTGACTTGCGAATGACTTGCTGTGCATTGGTGATAGCATCTTTTGTTCCGCTAACCACCTTGTCAAACTTCTCTTGATTGGCGCGCTTGTACCCTTTGTGGATTGCATAATGCATCTTCACAAGCTTCAAGCCGTCAGAAGTTAAATTGGAGTACTGCGCCCGCAAATTCCGCAGGGCCAATGGAGAGGTCGGCTTAATATCAAGGATCTTGTATCCAAGGTTGTTGGATGCATTGATTACATCCTCCAGCGCATTGGAGATATTGGCAAAGGCAGTCTTAGCTTGTTCCGGAGCATGACGCATAAAGATGCGGTGCTGCTCCCGCTCTTCATCATCTTGAAGAAAGCTTCTCCACTTGAATCCCTCTTCAGGGGCTGCTGTTTCACCCTTGCGGGCGCGCAATTCTTGCAACTTATCGCGGTAAAACTTTAAGCTCTTCTCGTCAATAGCAAGGTCATTAGTCACATTGCCGCGCATTCCATCGGCAAAGCCCTTTTCCCCCAGCCCTTCAATTTGTTGAGCAAGCTGCATCACCTCTTGCTGAGCGGGGGTTAATTCTCTAGTTGCATTCGATTGTTCTGCCGCCGCTTGAATTGCTTCAAACTGCTTCTGAACACTATCAAATTTTTCCTGGCTCAGTGTTCCTTCCCGCAGCATTTTGCGAGCATTGAACATGGCTACCCGTCCACGTCTCAATTGCTCTTGAGGCGTCAGACTTTCATCTGTAACAGGTTTGTTTTGCGCTGTAGGTGCTGCCACCTCTTGCTCGGCTGGCTTTACTGCTGCTGCGGGCGCTTGTTGTTCTTGCGGTTTTGCTTGCTGGGTTTGAGTGGCTTCAGGGCCATTGGCGGTTCCTTGAGGTTGAGTAATTTTTTCCTGC
>Ga0209085_1002152_pt1 | contig 11379 bp, 4 predicted proteins | sample C_131016_EF_Meta_FD_187310 | JGI IMG/M metagenome (GOLD analysis project Ga0209085, IMG submission 187310) | Freshwater microbial communities from Lake Croche, Canada to study carbon cycling - C_131016_EF_MetaG (SPAdes) (version 2) | ecosystem: Environmental > Aquatic > Freshwater > Lake | place...
GGGATAAAGGTTTTACAAAATGAATTAAAAGAATTCTTACCTTTTTGGCAGCCATCTATTACTTTACCTAAGTGGGATGTTACTATTATCCCTCCCTGACAGGTATCTTATTTGAGCGCAAGTCCCTAACCGCTTAACTTCACTAGGGCAGTCAGATAGATTAACTGGTTTTGACCTCACTTCTTGCCGATCATAAATCCATCGAGCAGGATGTTCTTGAGAATCTAGGATAACAGAGAGGTCTTCTAGTATCCAGTAAGTCTCTATGACGTAAGTGTGAACATCATTATCTATTCTGCGTGTAAACTGGTCTATTACTTTTAGCTGCTTATTCATGGCTTTTGCTATTATTAAATAGTGCTTTCCACTGGTTGGTAGAGACTTCAGAGAGTCAGCGAGAGACTCTCTTTAATATTCTAAATCAGACTTTAGTGTTACGTGGTCTTCCTACAGGTTTTTTAGGAGGCATTCTTTTATCTAGTTCCAAGGTAAGAGCGGCTAACTTCTTACTGAGTTCTGTAATTTCTTCCTGTAAGTTAACTTGGTTAACAGGTTGGTTAACTAGCTTTTCTTCTAGTCTTTTCTCTACCTGCTCTAGAGTAGCGTCTATGTTGTTTCCTAAATCTTTAGTCTTGTTTGCTATTACTGCTATTACTGTTTCTTCGATAAAATCTTTAAGTTCTGAGTTTAATTCTACCGGTTTACTTGCGGTTAACTCTTTGGTTAACTCGTCAGTGAATCCATAATGCTTTCTCACAATCTCTTTAGCAATTAGGTTAAAAGATTGGTCTGTTCCTAGAGATTCTTTAATCTTCTTGAACTCTGATTCATCTAATTTAAAGGCGACTAAAACTGTTCCCATAAGTGTGGTTAACCTCTAGTTAACTGGTTTACTCTATCTAGGTTAACTCAGTTAACCGCTCAGTTAACCAAAAAGTTACGAAACTTCTTAAAAATGCTCTGATTAAGAAATTTGTTTGCTAGTATGATATTTTTCCAAATATCCCCCCGGGGGGGATATACGCAGGATAGATTTTCTGCTTATACTATTACTAATCCTTAGACTGCTATAAAAGATTACAAGAAGAACTATAGGATCGTTGAGCCAGCCGTAAAAACTCCGAAAGAGACATGAAGGCTACATAAAATAGGCAGTAGTCGAAAGACAGGCGAAACGACTGAAGTAAAAAGTTCACAGGTCCAACTAACCCATAACAGGGTTTTGTTGGTTATTAACCTTGTGAATGGTTTTACTATGGATCTCAATTTGCGACCTCCCTAAAAAAGCCATCCCTAAACAAGATGGCTAGGGAAGAAAGGTTACCACACCTTTTAAAGCAAATAAACAAAAACTTTGTACTCTAATTATATGCCTTTAAACGACAATAAACAAGAGGGTAAATATACCTCAGCACAGTTAACAAAAAGAGTCCCACTTCCTACAAGAGAAGCCGTAATCAAAGAGTTTACAGAGCAATCGGCAATCTCTAAGGAATTCTTTGAGCTTAACTGTAGAATCACTGAGAACACTACAGAAATACAGCAAGCGCTTGGCTGGAAGGAGAGTAAGTTCCCTCACGAGATAACCAACTACATAGCCTTGCTTATCTACGATCACCAAGGGACTCTCTGGCAAGCCAAGATCTGGACTGATAAACCCAAACCTGGCAGCAAGCAGGGTAACTACTTTGCCCCTAAAGGCATTGGCGACAAGCCATACTTGCCAAAAGTACCTCAATCATTCTGTGACGAAGTAGCCAAGCAGCACGGGCTAGAAGCGCCAATGGCAGATGAGTTCTGGCAATGGGTTATAGAGCGTAAAGAGATTCAGATCATCATCACTGAAGGAGCTAAAAAGGCTTTAGCTTGTCTTAGTGCTGGTGAGGTAGCTATAAGCATCTATGGGTGCTCCTGTGGCGCTGACAGGAAAAAGGGACTAATAAAAGAAGCTCTCCTTCCATTAGTAGAAAGTAGAGCCAAGGTCTTTCTAGGGTTAGATGTAGGCGATACTAAAGAGCAAGCGAAACTTAATGTTCATATAGCTAAAAGAGCTTTACATTTTGCTTTAAAGAAAGCGGATTGTAAGTTTGTTGCTTGTCTTAAATGGGATAGTCAATATAAAGGCTTAGATGATTTATTAGTTGCTGATTCTCAAGGCTTAGAGAAGTCTATCAAGGCAGCTAAAGATGATACTGTCTATCAGACTTGGCGCTTCAAACACGACTTAAGCAAATATAACCCGACAATCATTCATCAAAGACATTTTCCTAGAGATTATTCATTCCCTGAGACTGCAAAGATAATCTGTTTACAAGGGAGAAAATCAACAGGAAAGACAGAAGCTATTGTCTCTCAAGTAGAGAAGGCTAAAAGAGAGAATCAGGCTTGTTTTGTTGTTACCCATAGAATTAAATTAGCCCAAGCATTATGTCAAAGATACGGACTGAACCATCTAACTGATATCAGAGAGATAAGAGATTCTAGAGCTAGATTATTAGGCTTTGGTCTTTGTATAGATAGCCTTAGACCATCATCAGCCGCACAATTTAACCCTAAAGAATTCGAGAATGCTTTAGTTATCTTTGATGAGGTAGACGAGGTAATCTTACATTTACTAACAAGCAACACTCTCTCTAAAGAAGGGAACAGAGTAGAGGTTTTGGTAACTCTTAAAGAAGGGATAGCTAATTGCTTAAACTCTCAAGAAGGGAGAGTCTTTCTGATGAGTGCTGACTTATCTCAGAGAGAAATTGAGTTCTTTAAGGAGTTAGGAGATAGTCCTGAGACTTTCATCTTGGTAAATACTTTTAAGCCTATAGAAGGTAAAAGGAAACTCCTTAAATATTCTAGTCCCTCTCACTTTATGCACTGCTTACAAGAGGCTATAGAATCAGGTGAGAGAGTGCTAGTTCACCTATGTAGTCAGCAAGCTAAATATAAATGGTCAACCACTACAACAGAAGAAAAGCTAAATCAACTTTTTCCACACTTGAGAATCTTAAGAATCGATTCTGAATCCGTAGCAGATATTGACCATGCTGCTTTTAATTGCATGAGCCACCTTGACGAATTACTTGCACAATATGACATTGTAATTTGTAGTCCCACAGTGGAAACAGGGATAAGCATTGATCTAGAGAATCACTTTAACTCTGTCTGGCAGATTGCCACGGGAAGTCAATCTGTTCAAGCAGCCGCACAAACAATTGATAGATGTAGAGCGCATATCCCTCGCCATGTTTATGTAGCTAAACTCGCTCCCGGGATAAAGCTAATAGGCAATGGGTCTACCTCTCCCAAAGATCTCCTCGGTTGGCAAGATAAGCTAACTAGTGGGTTTAAGGAGTCTCTAAAAAGTGCTGATGTAGCTAGTCAGTATTCTAAGGTTGGCTTCGAGAAATACTGGGCGGACTATTGCGCTCAATTGAATTACGGGTATAAGAATTATGCGGAATGCTATTTAGGACTAATCGAGAATGAAGGCTATGAGATAGGCTTGGCAGATCCTATCTCTAAAGAGGATTCAATAGCTCAAACAGAACTAGCCAAGGCTATCTGCAAAGAACTATACAGACAGCATTGTGAACAGGTAGCAAACTCGCCAACTCCCAACGAAGACAAGCTAAGGGAACTAGAGAGAAAGACAACACTCACCAAAGAAGAGCGCCAACAATTAGAGAAAGGACAGATAGTCGGACTCTATCTAAAACAAGACGTTAGTCCTGAGTTTGTAGCAGAGCATGAAGACGGTTTGTATAACCAGCTTGACACCAGATACTCATTATATGAAGGGAGACAATTTGTAGAAATGAAAGACAATGAACGCATTGAGAAGCTCATCTATAAAGGCAAGGGGTTCAGCCCTGACATCGCTAGAGCTAGAAGGCTAAACAAGATTCTCGCGCTAGAGATTATCCTTAAGCCAATACTAGAGCCTGAGAGGATCTATTCTAAAACAGAGCTTAGAGAATGGTATCTCCCTCTACTACCAGCCAAGCAAGACATCAAAGACAGAACAGGGGTCACTATACCAGAATCAGATAAACAAGATATGTCAATAAGGGCTTTTAGTGCATTGTTAGGACTATTGGGTTTAAAGCTTACTCCTATCGGAAAAGAGGGAAACTCTAGAGACAAAAGTGAGGTTAGACGGTACAAAATCACTCAGGAAGATTGGGATAGATACCAAGATATTAGAAGTAGTTGGGTATTAAGGGACACTGCTAAATACTTAGAGGAAAATGTAACAAGCTCTGAACATAATAATAGTCTAGCGACAGTGCTTTGTGATAGCTCCTTTACTCAAAGCAGTGTCGCTAAAGAAGAAATAAATACCAATGACCCACCAAGTAAGGACGAAGGTATTAAGACAAATAGCCCAACTTTTCGGATCTTCCTAGACAATATGTTGCATGAGGTTGGGCTGGGCTCTGTTGTCAGACTTAAGAATGGCATTGTAGGGAAGATTGCCGAGATTATTGATGGTATTGGCGAGTTCATGCTTGAGAGTGGCTCTTGGGTTTCTCGATCAGACGTAGCAGAGATTGTGAGCTGAGAAGCCATCCAACACAACAGAATCACTATTTTGTTGCATAGCACAAATGACACTCTCTAGGATGCCCTCAGACGAGCGAAACTAATCGCCTTTACGTCACTTCATTTGGTCTTGTAGTATGGGTTAAAATCGATTTTTGCCCCATACTACAAAAAGGCGGAAATGTACCGTTTTTGCAAAAAAAGCACTTAAGCAAACTCTGCTTCTCGCTAAAAAACTACTAGGAGGGAACTGTATTCTCCTACCACGTTCGCCAATCAGAAACTACTAGGAGGAGTTAAGCTCTCCTACCACGTTCCCCAAGCAGAAAACTACTAGGTGAGCACTGTATTCCCCTACCACGTTCGCTGACAGAGAACTACTAGGTGAGGTTAACTTCCCCTACCTTTTGCTCCCAAGCAGAAAACTACTAGGTGAGTTCTAGATGTCCCCTACGGCTTGGTGTTTTCTGAGACCCTGCCATACGGTCTAAAGCGTACTGAGAGCAACGATTTTGCAAGCATGTCAGCTTGCAAACAGACCGTAATTCAGGGTCTGAGAAAAGCCTGCTTAGGTGTTTTCTGAACGTCTCGTCACTTCCTGCTGACTAAGGCTTTCAGGGTGCTTTTTCCTTGATCGCCTAAAGCTTGCTTGAAAAGCCTTAAAAACAGTGCTCCTTTTCCTAGTATATTAGCTATTTTAGACAAGTGTTCTGCCCTCTATTTAGACAATGAAATAACGAGCCTTCGTGAAAATAGAGGGCAGAACATTAGCCCTCCTTGTGTTCGTATATGCACTAGAGGAATACCTTTACATTCATCCGCAAAGCCTCTATTTTTTAACGAGATAATAGGACTTCTAATTGTAGTATGCGGATGAATATCTTTAGACAGTAATACAACATTAGGTAATCTTCCTACCCTAATCGTTGAGCAATTGTTCTGTAACTGGTTACACATTTGTCTAAAAGTGGGTAATTCACTCTTGCACCATAAGAATGAATTACAGCAAAATCTTACGTGAAACACTGATTCTCTCGTAGGATTTTGCTGTAATACTACTATCAGAAACAAGTATTCTCAATTCTAAAAAGCTTGTTCTCTTTGTCTCTTATGGTGATACATACGACTCCTCTTAATAATTGCCTTATCAATTAACCGCTTAACTTCACTAGGGCAGTCAGATAGATTAACTGGTTTTGACCTCACTTCTTGCCGATCATAAATCCATCGAGCAGGATGTTCTTGAGAATCTAGGATAACAGAGAGGTCTTCTAGTATCCAGTAAGTCTCTATGACGTAAGTGTGAACATCATTATCTATTCTGCGTGTAAACTGGTCTATTACTTTTAGCTGCTTATTCATGGCTTTTGCTATTATTAAATAGTGCTTTCCACTGGTTGGTAGAGACTTCAGAGAGTCAGCGAGAGACTCTCTTTAATATTCTAAATCAGACTTTAGTGTTACGTGGTCTTCCTACAGGTTTTTTAGGAGGCATTCTTTTATCTAGTTCCAAGGTAAGAGCGGCTAACTTCTTACTGAGTTCTGTAATTTCTTCCTGTAAGTTAACTTGGTTAACAGGTTGGTTAACTAGCTTTTCTTCTAGTCTTTTCTCTACCTGCTCTAGAGTAGCGTCTATGTTGTTTCCTAAATCTTTAGTCTTGTTTGCTATTACTGCTATTACTGTTTCTTCGATAAAATCTTTAAGTTCTGAGTTTAATTCTACCGGTTTACTTGCGGTTAACTCTTTGGTTAACTCGTCAGTGAATCCATAATGCTTTCTCACAATCTCTTTAGCAATTAGGTTAAAAGATTGGTCTGTTCCTAGAGATTCTTTAATCTTCTTGAACTCTGATTCATCTAATTTAAAGGCGACTAAAACTGTTCCCATAAGTGTGGTTAACCTCTAGTTAACTGGTTTACTCTATCTAGGTTAACTCAGTTAACCGCTCAGTTAACCAAAAAGTTACGAAACTTCTTAAAAATGCTCTGATTAAGAAATTTGTTTGCTAGTATGATATTTTTCCAAATATCCCCCCGGGGGGGATATACGCAGGATAGATTTTCTGCTTATACTATTACTAATCCTTAGACTGCTATAAAAGATTACAAGAAGAACTATAGGATCGTTGAGCCAGCCGTAAAAACTCCGAAAGAGACATGAAGGCTACATAAAATAGGCAGTAGTCGAAAGACAGGCGAAACGACTGAAGTAAAAAGTTCACAGGTCCAACTAACCCATAACAGGGTTTTGTTGGTTATTAACCTTGTGAATGGTTTTACTATGGATCTCAATTTGCGACCTCCCTAAAAAAGCCATCCCTAAACAAGATGGCTAGGGAAGAAAGGTTACCACACCTTTTAAAGCAAATAAACAAAAACTTTGTACTCTAATTATATGCCTTTAAACGACAATAAACAAGAGGGTAAATATACCTCAGCACAGTTAACAAAAAGAGTCCCACTTCCTACAAGAGAAGCCGTAATCAAAGAGTTTACAGAGCAATCGGCAATCTCTAAGGAATTCTTTGAGCTTAACTGTAGAATCACTGAGAACACTACAGAAATACAGCAAGCGCTTGGCTGGAAGGAGAGTAAGTTCCCTCACGAGATAACCAACTACATAGCCTTGCTTATCTACGATCACCAAGGGACTCTCTGGCAAGCCAAGATCTGGACTGATAAACCCAAACCTGGCAGCAAGCAGGGTAACTACTTTGCCCCTAAAGGCATTGGCGACAAGCCATACTTGCCAAAAGTACCTCAATCATTCTGTGACGAAGTAGCCAAGCAGCACGGGCTAGAAGCGCCAATGGCAGATGAGTTCTGGCAATGGGTTATAGAGCGTAAAGAGATTCAGATCATCATCACTGAAGGAGCTAAAAAGGCTTTAGCTTGTCTTAGTGCTGGTGAGGTAGCTATAAGCATCTATGGGTGCTCCTGTGGCGCTGACAGGAAAAAGGGACTAATAAAAGAAGCTCTCCTTCCATTAGTAGAAAGTAGAGCCAAGGTCTTTCTAGGGTTAGATGTAGGCGATACTAAAGAGCAAGCGAAACTTAATGTTCATATAGCTAAAAGAGCTTTACATTTTGCTTTAAAGAAAGCGGATTGTAAGTTTGTTGCTTGTCTTAAATGGGATAGTCAATATAAAGGCTTAGATGATTTATTAGTTGCTGATTCTCAAGGCTTAGAGAAGTCTATCAAGGCAGCTAAAGATGATACTGTCTATCAGACTTGGCGCTTCAAACACGACTTAAGCAAATATAACCCGACAATCATTCATCAAAGACATTTTCCTAGAGATTATTCATTCCCTGAGACTGCAAAGATAATCTGTTTACAAGGGAGAAAATCAACAGGAAAGACAGAAGCTATTGTCTCTCAAGTAGAGAAGGCTAAAAGAGAGAATCAGGCTTGTTTTGTTGTTACCCATAGAATTAAATTAGCCCAAGCATTATGTCAAAGATACGGACTGAACCATCTAACTGATATCAGAGAGATAAGAGATTCTAGAGCTAGATTATTAGGCTTTGGTCTTTGTATAGATAGCCTTAGACCATCATCAGCCGCACAATTTAACCCTAAAGAATTCGAGAATGCTTTAGTTATCTTTGATGAGGTAGACGAGGTAATCTTACATTTACTAACAAGCAACACTCTCTCTAAAGAAGGGAACAGAGTAGAGGTTTTGGTAACTCTTAAAGAAGGGATAGCTAATTGCTTAAACTCTCAAGAAGGGAGAGTCTTTCTGATGAGTGCTGACTTATCTCAGAGAGAAATTGAGTTCTTTAAGGAGTTAGGAGATAGTCCTGAGACTTTCATCTTGGTAAATACTTTTAAGCCTATAGAAGGTAAAAGGAAACTCCTTAAATATTCTAGTCCCTCTCACTTTATGCACTGCTTACAAGAGGCTATAGAATCAGGTGAGAGAGTGCTAGTTCACCTATGTAGTCAGCAAGCTAAATATAAATGGTCAACCACTACAACAGAAGAAAAGCTAAATCAACTTTTTCCACACTTGAGAATCTTAAGAATCGATTCTGAATCCGTAGCAGATATTGACCATGCTGCTTTTAATTGCATGAGCCACCTTGACGAATTACTTGCACAATATGACATTGTAATTTGTAGTCCCACAGTGGAAACAGGGATAAGCATTGATCTAGAGAATCACTTTAACTCTGTCTGGCAGATTGCCACGGGAAGTCAATCTGTTCAAGCAGCCGCACAAACAATTGATAGATGTAGAGCGCATATCCCTCGCCATGTTTATGTAGCTAAACTCGCTCCCGGGATAAAGCTAATAGGCAATGGGTCTACCTCTCCCAAAGATCTCCTCGGTTGGCAAGATAAGCTAACTAGTGGGTTTAAGGAGTCTCTAAAAAGTGCTGATGTAGCTAGTCAGTATTCTAAGGTTGGCTTCGAGAAATACTGGGCGGACTATTGCGCTCAATTGAATTACGGGTATAAGAATTATGCGGAATGCTATTTAGGACTAATCGAGAATGAAGGCTATGAGATAGGCTTGGCAGATCCTATCTCTAAAGAGGATTCAATAGCTCAAACAGAACTAGCCAAGGCTATCTGCAAAGAACTATACAGACAGCATTGTGAACAGGTAGCAAACTCGCCAACTCCCAACGAAGACAAGCTAAGGGAACTAGAGAGAAAGACAACACTCACCAAAGAAGAGCGCCAACAATTAGAGAAAGGACAGATAGTCGGACTCTATCTAAAACAAGACGTTAGTCCTGAGTTTGTAGCAGAGCATGAAGACGGTTTGTATAACCAGCTTGACACCAGATACTCATTATATGAAGGGAGACAATTTGTAGAAATGAAAGACAATGAACGCATTGAGAAGCTCATCTATAAAGGCAAGGGGTTCAGCCCTGACATCGCTAGAGCTAGAAGGCTAAACAAGATTCTCGCGCTAGAGATTATCCTTAAGCCAATACTAGAGCCTGAGAGGATCTATTCTAAAACAGAGCTTAGAGAATGGTATCTCCCTCTACTACCAGCCAAGCAAGACATCAAAGACAGAACAGGGGTCACTATACCAGAATCAGATAAACAAGATATGTCAATAAGGGCTTTTAGTGCATTGTTAGGACTATTGGGTTTAAAGCTTACTCCTATCGGAAAAGAGGGAAACTCTAGAGACAAAAGTGAGGTTAGACGGTACAAAATCACTCAGGAAGATTGGGATAGATACCAAGATATTAGAAGTAGTTGGGTATTAAGGGACACTGCTAAATACTTAGAGGAAAATGTAACAAGCTCTGAACATAATAATAGTCTAGCGACAGTGCTTTGTGATAGCTCCTTTACTCAAAGCAGTGTCGCTAAAGAAGAAATAAATACCAATGACCCACCAAGTAAGGACGAAGGTATTAAGACAAATAGCCCAACTTTTCGGATCTTCCTAGACAATATGTTGCATGAGGTTGGGCTGGGCTCTGTTGTCAGACTTAAGAATGGCATTGTAGGGAAGATTGCCGAGATTATTGATGGTATTGGCGAGTTCATGCTTGAGAGTGGCTCTTGGGTTTCTCGATCAGACGTAGCAGAGATTGTGAGCTGAGAAGCCATCCAACACAACAGAATCACTATTTTGTTGCATAGCACAAATGACACTCTCTAGGATGCCCTCAGACGAGCGAAACTAATCGCCTTTACGTCACTTCATTTGGTCTTGTAGTATGGGTTAAAATCGATTTTTGCCCCATACTACAAAAAGGCGGAAATGTACCGTTTTTGCAAAAAAAGCACTTAAGCAAACTCTGCTTCTCGCTAAAAAACTACTAGGAGGGAACTGTATTCTCCTACCACGTTCGCCAATCAGAAACTACTAGGAGGAGTTAAGCTCTCCTACCACGTTCCCCAAGCAGAAAACTACTAGGTGAGCACTGTATTCCCCTACCACGTTCGCTGACAGAGAACTACTAGGTGAGGTTAACTTCCCCTACCTTTTGCTCCCAAGCAGAAAACTACTAGGTGAGTTCTAGATGTCCCCTACGGCTTGGTGTTTTCTGAGACCCTGCCATACGGTCTAAAGCGTACTGAGAGCAACGATTTTGCAAGCATGTCAGCTTGCAAACAGACCGTAATTCAGGGTCTGAGAAAAGCCTGCTTAGGTGTTTTCTGAACGTCTCGTCACTTCCTGCTGACTAAGGCTTTCAGGGTGCTTTTTCCTTGATCGCCTAAAGCTTGCTTGAAAAGCCTTAAAAACAGTGCTCCTTTTCCTAGTATATTAGCTATTTTAGACAAGTGTTCTGCCCTCTATTTAGACAATGAAATAACGAGCCTTCGTGAAAATAGAGGGCAGAACATTAGCCCTCCTTGTGTTCGTATATGCACTAGAGGAATACCTTTACATTCATCCGCAAAGCCTCTATTTTTTAACGAGATAATAGGACTTCTAATTGTAGTATGCGGATGAATATCTTTAGACAGTAATACAACATTAGGTAATCTTCCTACCCTAATCGTTGAGCAATTGTTCTGTAACTGGTTACACATTTGTCTAAAAGTGGGTAATTCACTCTTGCACCATAAGAATGAATTACAGCAAAATCTTACGTGAAACACTGATTCTCTCGTAGGATTTTGCTGTAATACTACTATCAGAAACAAGTATTCTCAATTCTAAAAAGCTTGTTCTCTTTGTCTCTTATGGTGATACATACGACTCCTCTTAATAATTGCCTTATCAATTAAGGGACTTGCTTAAAAATAACTTACCAATTATACTGGGTAAATAACTTAGAGAGACCACATTAATACTATAATAATACATTAATTTAGTTTTAAATGTTAACCGAAAAAATTAAAACAACCCTAAAA
>Ga0209085_1002154_pt1 | contig 11376 bp, 22 predicted proteins | sample C_131016_EF_Meta_FD_187310 | JGI IMG/M metagenome (GOLD analysis project Ga0209085, IMG submission 187310) | Freshwater microbial communities from Lake Croche, Canada to study carbon cycling - C_131016_EF_MetaG (SPAdes) (version 2) | ecosystem: Environmental > Aquatic > Freshwater > Lake...
GGGTCGAGCAAACGATTTTGCCGAGTATCGGCATGTCTGTGGAGTCATCCGGGGTCTGACTCATGCGGAAACCATCGTTAGAGACCTCGTGCAAAGACTGGAGAAAATTGATGACTGAATTTGATGTTGCCGCTGTGGACTTGTCCGGTATTCTTAATAAGGATACTGAACAGAAAGCCAAGCAGTTGCCGGAACCTAAAACTTTTCAGCTACTGTGTATGGTTCCAGAAGCAGAGGAGGAGATTGAGGGTAGTTCTTTGGTTAAGACAGCAACCATGATGCACTACGAAGAAGTACTGACCCCAGTGCTATTTGTGGTCAAGATGGGCCCTGACGCGTTCCAAGACAAAACCCGGTTCCCTAGCGGACCGTCGTGCAAAACAGGTGACTTCATCATTTGCCGACCCAATTCAGGCACCCGCTTGAAAATCCATGGGCGTGAGTTCCGACTCATTTCCGATACCTCAGTTGAGGCAACAGTCGAAGACCCGCGTGGCATCAGCCGCGCTGCATAAGGAGTAATGTATGGCTGAATACGATGATTTTGAGTTTCCTGATGAGAAGGAAGCTAAAGCCGCTGCTAGAGCAGAGGAAAAGTTTGAGGTGGATATTGAAGACGATACTCCAGCCCAAGACCGTGGTCGCAAGCCCGCGCCTCCGGTTGATGACCCCACCGATGATGAGTTGTCTTCCTACGATGAGAAAGTCCAAGCGCGTATCAAGAAGTTCACCCGTGGGTATCACGATGAACGCCGCGCTAAGGAAGAAGCTTTGCGCGAACGCGAAGCTGCTGAGACTTTTGCCAAGCAGGTGTTTGCAGAAAACAAGCGCCTCCAGCAACAGCTATCTACTGGCAGTAAAGCCTATATCGAACAGTCCCAGTCCAACGCGGAAAATGAACTTGCTTCAGCTAAGAAGAAGTACAAGGACGCGTACGAAGCTGGGGATGTAGACGCGCTAACCGAAGCGCAAGCTGAGATTGCCTCAGCAACCCTTAAGATTGACAAGACGCGCAATATGCGCCCTGTCGAAGTTAAGGAACGGGAATATACCCCCACGCCAGATGCTGCACCGCAGCAACAGAAACTTACCCCCCGCGCTCAGAGATGGGCCGACGACAACCAAACATGGTGGGGTAAAAATGAAGAAATGACAATGACCGCTATGGGCGTTGACAGAAGGTTGCAAAAGGAGTATGGTGCTGACTATGTGGGTACTGAAGAGTACTTCCGCACCATTGACAAAACGATGCGCAAAAGATACCCTGAGCAGTTTGAAGACGCTCAGAGCGAAGAACCGGACGAGGAATCAACCCCCCGCCGTGCAACTAGAGCTACTGTTGTGGCACCCGCTGCGCGTAGCACGTCGCCTAACCGTATTCGGTTAAAGACATCTGAAGTCAACACTGCTCGTCGACTTGGGGTGCCTTTGGAAGAATATGCTCGTCAGGTTGCTTTACTTAAAAGAGGTTAAAAATGGCTGAAGTTAAACAAAATCGTTTAGACCGTGAATTGGATATCCGCTCTGAATGGGCCCGCCCCGATATGTGGCGTGCTCCAGAAACGCTTCCACAACCTAACCCCCGCCCCGGCTGGAGTCATAGGTACATTCGCATCAGCTATTTGGGTCAATCTGACCCATCTAATATCTCTGGAAAGTTCCGCGAAGGTTATGAACCCGTGAAAGCGGATGAATACCCCGAGCTAATGGTGCACGCCGTTGTCGATGGCCGCTTCAAAGGCAATATCGAAATTGGTGGGTTGGTGTTATGCCGTATTCCGGCTGAGTTCATGGCACAACGGGATAAGCATTATTCCACGTTGAACCGGGCTCAAATGGAATCTGTTGACAACAACTATCTTCGTAATAGTGACCCGAAAATGCCTATGTTCGCAGAACGCAAATCTAAGGTCACATTTGGTTCAGGTTCTTAATTTTTTATTGGAGTTTTTATGGCATATCCTGTCGTATCAGCGCCGTACGGTTTGCTACCGCAGAACCTTATTGGAGGTCAAGTATTTGCTGGTTCTACCCGCATGTACAACATCCAGTACGGCTATGCAACTAGCATCTTCTACGGTGACTTTGTTGTTCTTTCTCGTGGCTTCGCCACACGCGCCTCAGTCTCTACTGGCTCTAGTCTGAATCAGACCGTCGGTATTTTCTTGGGATGCACCTACACCAACCCCACGACTAAGCAAAAGTTGTTCTCTCAATATTGGCCCGCAAGCACCGCTGCCGGTGACTGCCAAGCCTATGTCTACGATGACCCTGATGCTATCTTCAAGGCGGTTGTTTGCAATACCGGTACTACCGTTGCTTCTGGCGCTATGGCGATGATTGGCACTAACCTGTCAGCCATCAACAACACCGGTAGCGTGAATACCGGTAACTCGGCTAACGCTGTTCTGGCTCCTTCGGCTACTCCTGTTACCACCACCCTGCCTCTGCGTATGGTTGGTCTGGTTATGGAAACCGCAGTTTCGTTGGGTACTGCTACTTTCAGTTCGGGTACTACTACCCTGACCGTGAGTGCTTTGCCTAATGCATTGCCAGTTGGTACGGACGTTTCTGTGATTACCACTAGTGGTCAAATCGCACAGACTGGTTCTTTTGTGGCTACCGCAGCAGCCGCTGGCGACACATCCGTTGTGTTGAACCAAGCCGCTACGTTCACATTGAACTCAGGCGTGTACGGAGCAACCGTTGTTTTCACCCAGTACCCTGAAATCTTGGTTAAGCTGAACCAAGGTCTGCACGGCTACTACTCTGCCACTGGCGCATAAGGAGTAAATCATGGCTATTTCACGCGCACAGCTACTTAAAGAACTGCTTCCCGGACTGAACGCTTTGTTTGGTTTGGAGTATGCAACCTACGGCGAAGAGCACAAGGAACTCTACGAAACTGAGACCTCCGAGCGTTCTTTTGAAGAGGAAACCAAACTGTCTGGCTTCTCTGCTGCACCAGTCAAAAACGAGGGTTCTGCCATCGCTTATGACAATGCTCAAGAGGCATGGACTACTCGCTACAACCACGAAACCATCGCTCTGGGCTTCTCCATCACTGAAGAGGCAATCGAAGACAACCTGTATGACAGCTTGTCCGCTCGGTATACCAAGGCTTTGGCTCGCGCTATGGCGTACACCAAGCAGGTTAAAGCTGCTGCTGTTATCAACAACGGTTTCTCCGCAGCTTATGCTGGTGGCGACGGCGTTGCTCTGTTCAGCACTGCTCACCCGCTGGTCAATGGTGGCACCAACAGCAATCGCCCATCTACCGCTGCCGACTTGAACGAGACTTCCTTGGAAGCCGCCGTTATCCAGATCGCTGCTTGGACTGATGAGCGTGGCCTGCTGATTGCCGCTAAGCCCCGTAAGTTGATTGTTCCTCCTGCTCTGCAATTCGTTGCTACCCGTCTGTTGGAAACCAGCCTCCGTGTTGGCACTACCGACAACGATATCAATGCGTTGAAGAACAACGGTTCGATTCCTGAAGGCTACACCATCAACCACTACTTCACTGATAGCAATGGCTGGTACTTGACCACTGACGTTCCTAACGGTTTGAAGCATTTCGTGCGTTCGCCTCTGGCTAACAGCATGGACGGTGACTTCGATACCGGTAACGTCCGTTACAAGGCCCGCGAGCGTTATTCGTTCGGTTGGTCTGACCCACTGGGAATCTTCGGTTCTCCCGGTTCGTCCTAAGCTAGGGTTATCCCCTGCTGAGAGAGGCCCCTTCGGGGGCCTTTTTTACGTCTAAAAACTGTCACAGATGCCATGGTAGGATGACTTGCAGCGCGGTGCTGCACCTATTTTTTGGAGTATAGACATGCTGTTTACTGTATCTGTTGACCTCGCCGATGGTGGCTTTTTTGAGTTCTCTACTGAGTCCATCTTGAAGTTTTTGCAAGCTGCTCAAGCGTTGGGTAACACCGACATTGAAGAAGTGGACGACGAAGACGACGAGTTTGAAACCTTTGCCGACTGCTTTGTTGAAGGCGAAGAGTACGAGTTTGACCATGATGCTGGTTGCTACTGCTGGTACGATGAAGAGTACGATGCATGGTACTGGCTGGACGAAGACACCAACGAGTGGCTCTTGGTTGAAGACGAAGCTGAAGACGAAGCTGAAGACGAAGCTGAAGACGAAGCTGAAGACGAAGCTGAAGACGAAGCTGAAGAGGCTTAATTTGTGTTGGGTTCTAAAGGGGGCTTCGGCCCCCTTTTTCGTTCGTGTTCGTTGTAGTGATGTATGCGGTGGCAGTTGGCGCATAGCGCTACGCACTGTTTTATTTCTTCGTAAGCCGTCTTAAATCTGCCGTTGCCTATGAGTTCGTTGACGCTGTATTTTTTAGGCCCGACGTGATGGAAGTCAATCACCGCAGGGTGGGAAAACCCACATTTGGTACAGGACAATCCCCGTTTAAACTCTAACCATTCTTGTTTTTTCTGTTTCCGGGTCTTTCTTGACCTGACCTTTACCTCGTCTTTGTTTTTTTGGTAGTGTTTAGCCGACCACTCCTTATGCTTGGCTTTACTGACTTTTGGGTCTTTGTAAGGCATGGTCTTGACGCATCACAAAAATGGTGTATATTGCAGTTATCCGGGCTTTCCGGTGCGCTGAACTGTCCCGGCAGACGACATACCGATCAGTGTACTTAACTTGTATGTAAGGACTCATCATGGGATTCGCTACTCACCTTGGCCCTTGGCTCTTGGGCACGGTCAAAAACACCACCGGCACTACCGCTGGAACCATCCAAAACACCGGCGTTACCTTAGTCTCTCAGACTAAAAAAGTAAACTACACCAATGCCGTAGCTGCATCTGCCGTTACTACAACCCTGTTCACTATCCCGGCTGGGGCGCAAATTGTCAGTATTTTCATTGACACCTTGGTGGCATTCACAGGTTCCACCGCAGCCAACGTAATCATCGGTACTTCTGCCTCTACCGCGCTGTTCTGGGCTTCTACAGACATCACCAGCCAAGGTCGTTTGGCTAACACCAACGCCGCTGCCAAGCTGGTGAACTGGGCTGGCGCAGCAAGCACTGCCTCTCCTAATGGTATTGGTGTTGGCACTACAGACGTAACCATCCAAGCAGCACTGACCCCAACTGTTGCCGACGTAACGGCTGGTACGGTGCAGTACACCATCGTGTACGCTGTTGCTGATTCCACTGGTGTGCAATCGCCTCCTGTCAGCCAGCAGTAATTAGTCTCGGGGGCTTCGGCCCCCGTTTTACAGGAGATTAGTTATGCAACAGACTGATGTTAAAAGTGCGCACTTAAGTGCAGCGGGGTCTTACTACGTTGGGCGAACACGCCTTAAAGGTTTTGTTGTAGCCCAAAAAGCGTCTACGGCAGTGACGTTTGAAATCAGAAACGGTAGTTCTACCGGGGACATTTTGTACACAATGGATTTAACAAGCCTCGCACAGGCTACTACTTTTAGTGTAACGATTCCCGGTGAAGGTATCTTGGCTTCCACAGGACTGTACCTTACTCTCAGCGTTGGCACTGTTACCGGTGTGACGGTGTTCTATGGCTAAGAAGAAAGGCCCCGTTCTCTCGGTCGGTCGTGGCGAGAAGCTGCCCGTCTCCAAGGGAGCGGGCTTGACTGCCAAAGGCCGTGCCAAGTACAACGCTGCAACAGGCAGCAACCTCAAGGCCCCACAACCCCAAGGCGGGCCACGCAAGAAGTCATTCTGCGCCCGCATGAGTGGTATGCCCGGCCCGATGAAAGACGAAAAAGGTAAGCCAACCCGCAAGGCGGCTTCCTTAGCAAGATGGAAATGCTAGGAGAACGACATGGCTGAAAAAAGCGTGATTGAAAAAAAGTACGAAAAGCGTCGCCCAGAAGATGATGCTATTTCTCCAGATACTACACTTGAAGAATTGGTGCTTGGGCCAGGTAGATTGGCTGTTGGTGGAGCTAGAGCCCTTCTTGCAAGAAGAGCAGCACAAGGAATTCCAACCGCATCCGCACGAGCAACTGGGGCGGCGCTTGAAGGTGGTGCTGGCGGCGGGGCTGGCGCTTCTCGCCTTCCTAGTTGGCTTCAAGAGCCCGGACGGTTTGGGCCAACTACGCTTCGGCCAAGTTTGAACCGGCCAGCGCAAGCGGGGTATTCCTACCGGTCACCTGTACAGACCAACGCCAATAGCTTGATACCTCATCCGCTTGAAGACGTGATTGCTTCCCAGCGCGCAGATATTGGACGCATGGTTAGGGGGGTTACTACGCCAGCGGCTTCTGAACGCGGGCAAGCAATGCAACGCGCAGCGGGCCTGCGGGGTTTATCTAGGACTGGAACACGCGTAGGAATAGGGGCTTTGGCCGTAGAGGAAGGAAACAGGCTTAGAGAAAAAAATGAAAAAATGAGCGCCGCCGATAAGCGAAAGCTGGCTGCTGCAAAAGCTGACATGGAAGCCGCAGAAAGTCGGGATTACCCAGAAATGGACACCAGCGGGGCTAACCCAGATGCAGTACGCGGAGAACAGTACGGGCGTGGCGCTCCTGATGGCATGAAACGTGGTGGCCGGGTGAAGAAGATGGTTTCTGGTGGTATGACTTCCAAAGCATCCGGTGCGTCTAAGCGTGCTGATGGCATAGCCCAGCGCGGCAAGACCAAAGGGAGAATGTGCTAAATGGAAAACCTAAACACAATTTGGTCTTTGGGCCTCACAATGGTTGTAGCGGTCATTGGGTTCTTGCTCAAAGAGAAGTTTTCTGAGTTGACCCGTCTCAACTTACTGCTCAACAAAACCCGCGAGGAAATTGCCCGTGATTACGTTACTCAATCAGAAATTCAGCGCATTACTGACCACATTGACCAACGCTTTAACAAGCTTGAAGCAAAAATTGACCAGCTTATTCAAGCGGGGAAGTGATGCCAGCGACAAGTCTTAAGCAAAAGAAATTCATGGATGCTGCGGCGCACAATCCTGCGTTTGCCCAGCAAGCCGGGGTACCTCAGTCCGTTGCCAAAGACTTTAGCGAGGCTAGCAAAGGAATGAAGTTTGGTAAGGGGTCCACATCAAGGGCCGATTTGCAACATATCAACAAGCCTGAAACTCGACAAGGCAAAATGGAACTATTTAAGAAAGGTGGAAACACTATGGCCTCTAAAATGCCCGCAGCCCTCATGGCTAAATTTGAAAAATCTGGTAAAGACGTTGAGAAAAAAGGCGTCAAAGAAGGTTCCAAAGCCGATATGGCAATGGACAAAAAGCAAATGATGACGATGAAAAAAGGCGGTGCTACTAAGAAGATGGCTTCTGGTGGCTCTGCTTCCAGTCGTGCTGATGGTATTGCCCAAAAAGGTAAGACCAAAGGCACAATGCTCAAAAAAGGCGGTATGGCCTGCTAAGGAGTAAATCATGGCTGATATGAAATATGAAGATGCAACTCCGGTAGATGAGCCGGTTGCAAAGGCTAAGCAGAAGGCTAAGCCTGCTCCCCCTAAAAGGCAAACAAAGGAATACCGTAATGAAATTCCGCCTATGACAGTGAAGCGCAAAGATAGTGACTCTGAAGAACTCAAGTCATCCCCCGTTGCTGGGCTGGATTTAACCGAACCAAACCCATATAACGATTTTAATTCTGGCCCTTCTAGCTACGCCAAAGGTGGCTCTGCTTCTAGTCGTGCGGACGGCATTGCATCCAAGGGTAAAACCCGTGGAAAGATGTGCTAAATGATAGCCTCTCGCGGCATGGGTGACATTAACCCGTCCAAGATGCCCGGTGCGAAGAAGAAAGCGCGTCGGGATAACACCGACTTCACGCAATATGCTGAAGGCGGTAAGGTCAATGCTGCGGGAAACTACACCAAGCCGAGTCTGCGTAAACGCATTGTGTCCCAAGTCAAGGCTGCGGCCACACAGGGCACAGGCGCAGGGCAATGGAGCGCGAGAAAAGCACAACTTGTCGCCAAAAAATATAAGGCAGCAGGCGGAGGGTACAAGGATTGAAAGCACCGCAGCAATCCCTGAAAGATTGGGGCGACCAAAAGTGGCGCACTAAGTCAGGGAAGCCGTCGTCAAAAACAGGTGAGCGATACCTCCCTGAAGCTGCCATCAAGTCCTTGTCCCCAGCCGAGTACGCCGCAACCACCAAAGCCAAACGTGCCGGTAAAGCAGCAGGTAAACAGTTCGTAGCCCAACCCAAAAGCATTGCAAGCAAAACAGCGAGGTACAGATAATGGCTGAGAAATGGATTCAGAAAGCAATCAAAAAGCCCGGTGCACTACGTGCATCGCTTGGCGTAAAGGGTGATAAGCCTATCCCCGCTAAGAAGCTTGCCAAGGCTGCAAAAGCCCCCGGCAAGATGGGTCAACGTGCCCGCCTAGCAGAAACCCTTAAAGGTCTGAAGAAATAATGGCAAATACTTCCGGCTCCACAGCTTTTAACCTTGACCTCACCGAGTTGGTCGAGGAGGCTTTTGAGCGGGCGGGAAGTGAACTGCGCACGGGCTATGACATGCGCACTGCGCGGCGTAGTCTCAACATCATGTTCGCCGACTGGGCCAACCGGGGCATCAATCTGTGGACGATTGAACCGGGCACTATCACCATGGTGCAGGGGCAGAATACCTATGCCCTGCCAGACGACACAATTGACTTGCTGGAGCACGTTATCCGCACGGATGCCAACAGCACTTCTAACCAGTCTGACCTGACCATCACCCGCATCAGCGTTTCTACCTACGCTACTATCCCAAACAAGTTGACTCAAGCGCGGCCTATCCAGCTTTGGATTCAGCGGTACAACGGGCAAACTTCCGTAGTAGGGTTAACCCTAGGTAGCACAATCACGAGCACGGATACCCAGATTACCCTGAGTTCCACGGTGGGCCTGCCCGCTTCGGGGTTCATCAAGATTGACTCAGAGACCATCAACTACGGCTACATATCAGGGAATACCCTATATAACTGCTTCCGTGGGCAGAATAATACAACTGCTGCGGCGCATACCTCTGGGGCTACCGTCTACTGGCAACAGCTTCCTGCCATAACCGTCTGGCCTACACCGGACAACGCACAGACATACACGTTTGCCTACTGGCGGCTGCGCCGCACCCAAGATGCTGGTGGCGGTGTAAACATCATGGACGTTCCATTCCGGTTTATACCCTGTATGGCAGCAGGGCTGGCGTTCCACATTGCAGGCAAAATCCCCACAGGCATGGAGCGCATACCCATGCTCAAGCAGCAGTACGATGAGGCTTGGGAGCTTGCGGCTTACGAAGACCATGAGAAAGCGGCCCTACGTTTGGTGCCGCGCCAGACCTATATCGGGCGGTAACCATGGGCAATAGATTCGCTTCTGGCAAGAATGCAATCTCCGAATGTGACCGCTGCGGCCAGCGATTCAAGTTAAAGGTTCTGCGCACAGAAATCATCAAGACAAAGAACTACAATCTGCTAGTATGTCCAGCATGCTGGGACCCTGACCAGCCGCAGCTACAGCTAGGTATGTTTCCTGTAGATGACCCACAGGCTTTGCGTAATCCACGCCCTGACCGTAGCTATGTAGCTTCTGGTTTAGATACGTTGGGATACCCCGGTGGGGGTAGTAGGGATATTCAGTGGGGGTGGAACCCTATTGGTGGCGCTAGTAATTTTGATGTGGGTTTGACCCCCAACTACTTGGTCGGAACCACGAGTGTTGGCACGGTAACAGTAACGGTTTCATAGGAGTACGTGATGGCTAAAGAAGACATGAAAAGTGATATGGCGCAAGACAAGGCCATGATTAAGAAGGCGTTCAAGCAGCACGATGCGCAAGAGCATAAGGGCGGCAAAGGCACTTCATTGAAATTAAAAAAAGGTGGCCCTACGTCTGAAGACCGTATGCGCCTTGGGCGCGGTATGTCGCGTGTAGCTAGCCAAAAGACGGGTTAAATCATGGCATACACAATGAAAAAAGGCGGCAAAGAAGTTGGCTCCGCCGCTGTATACGCTAAGCCACACACCATGGACGGCAAGGCAATGAAGATTGCTTCAAGCCCCGGTAAAGAACCTAACCGTAGCCAATTGGATACGTCGGACATCAGCGTGGGGCAATACAGCAAGTCTGCTGGTAACGAGCCTATCAAAACTGATGGCATCAAAGTACGGGGAACTGGCGCAGCCACTAAAGGGCTGATGGCAAGGGGCCCGATGGCATGAACTATTCTGAGCTTTCGGCGGCGATACAGACCTACACGGAAAATAATTTTCCGGCGATTACCCTTGCGGATTCGTCTACGGTCTCGTCTACGGCTCAGATTAACCGTTTCATTGAGCAAGCGGAACAGCGCATCTACAACTCGGTGCAGTTTCCTTCGTTGCGTAAAAACGTGACGGGGACCATTACATCCGGCAACAAGTACCTGTCCTGCCCCGATGACTTCCTGTCTTCATACTCCTTGGCTATCTTTTCTGGTTCTGGCCCGTACACGTTTTTGCTGAACAAGGACGTGAACTTTATGCGCGAGGCGTACCCCACGCCGACCGACACCGGAACACCTAAGTACTATGCCTTGTTTGGCCCAACTGTGTCAGGCTCAACCATTAGCAATGAGCTATCGTTCATTCTCGGTCCGACACCCGATGCAACATACTCCGCAGAACTGCATTACTACTACTACCCCGAGTCCATCACGACCGCTACCACCACTTGGCTGGGAGATAACTTTGATACGGTCTTGCTTTATGGGTCGTTGGTTGAGGCATACACCTTTATGAAGGGTGAGGCCGACTTGATTGGGCTGTACGATGGTAAGTACAAAGAAGCCCTTGCACTAGCTAAACGTCTGGGTGATGGTCTGGAGCGTCAGGATGCGTACCGTAGTGGTCAATATAGACAGGCGGTGACATGAGCAGCATCGTCCAAACACAGACTACCAGCTTCAAGAAGGAGTTGTACCAAGCTGTCCACAACCTGTCCACGAATACCATCAAGATTGCGCTGTACAACGGCAATGCCAACTTGAACGCGGACACGGCTGTATATACAACTACCAATGAGGTTGTAGCATCTGGCTATACAGCGGGAGGGAATACCCTGACCGGGGTTACCATCAGCTCTGCGGACTACACGGCGTATGTAAATTTTGCAAACACAGCTTGGACGGCTGCTATCACGGCCCGGTGCGCTTTGATTTACAACGTGACACAGGGGAATAAGTCCATCGCGGTGATTGACTTCGGGGCGGACAAAACCTCGACCACAACCTTTACAATCACCATGCCTGCTAACACTTCCACCACCGCACTTATCAGGAGCTCAAATTGATTGTCACTACGACTAAAGGCGACATGGATGATTCCCTGCTGGAATACCGTACCGGCACGGTTGACAACGATAATGAAGCGACTACGTGGACGGAA
>Ga0209085_1002156_pt1 | contig 11373 bp, 15 predicted proteins | sample C_131016_EF_Meta_FD_187310 | JGI IMG/M metagenome (GOLD analysis project Ga0209085, IMG submission 187310) | Freshwater microbial communities from Lake Croche, Canada to study carbon cycling - C_131016_EF_MetaG (SPAdes) (version 2) | ecosystem: Environmental > Aquatic > Freshwater > Lake...
TCTGATTTTTGACGTGGAAAGACCAGAAGTCCAAAAACTCATCATGAAGTATTTTAGTCTGGTGGACAAGACCCTCGTTCAAGAGAACATTGATGAACTTGTGGAAACTGGAATCTTTCCTCCGCTCGGAGCCGAAATATCAGGAGGTGCAAGCCACAAGTTCAAGAAACTGAAATCTAAAGCTAAACCACACGCCAAAAAACTTATCAAGTTCACGAAAGACCCTTCTGAAATTATTCGCAATATCTTGGGGGCTTCTGATTATGCCGCTCTTCCCGAAAAGCTTAAAAAGGTAGATCCTACATCATCCCGATTCGCGAGCCTAATGTTCCAGGCAATTTTTTCCAATATTTTTGATGTAAGAGCCCGCGTATTGTGGGATCAAGGAGAAGCTTCAGTTCAGTGCTTCAATACAATTGGAGCTGTAGCACCTAATTGTTACATTTGCGGAACTGCGTTTTCTGAAACTGACGAACTAAAACCCATTTGCGACCACGTACTGCCTGTTGCCCAAGGCGTGTTTTTTCTAAAGCTTTGGCGTTCGGGATTTGACGCAGACCAGGACATGATGCTTGAATACAAGTGGGCTCACAATTGCTGTAATAGCATAAAATCCGGAAAGTCATTTTTGAAAACGATCAAGAGTGCTCAAGGAGTTCCCGACTTTGTTTTCAATAACGAAAACGTTTCCGAAATCTTAGAAGAAATAACGAGTCCCGAGAAAGCCTGCGTCCCCCAAGCCCCAGTGGAAATAAGAAATCGGGTAATAAAGGAAACTATTGTAGACCCAATCTTGACTCACATTTACCGAAAGAGAGGAAACTATCACGCCATACTCTTAGCAGGATTCAAGAACTGCGTCAATGACGAAAACACCACAAACTTGATGGGTCGTCTTTTATCGGAATACAGGACCCTCAAACGCATGAAACCTAAGAAAACCCCCGTGAAAAAGACATTACGTCGCATAGAAGAAGAGAACCCGTATTCCAGGGCATACCGCCAGAACCCCCGTTCTGCCGAACGTCCTGCTCGCGCCCCGGCACCCGTCCCGGTACCCGTCCCGGCACCCGAAAGTCTTCCGTCCCTGCCATCAATACCAATATCATACGAAACTCCCGAGCCTTACCAACCCATGCTAACCAATATTATGTCTCCTCCGTCTTCCCAAGAAGGATTCAATTTAGGAGGGCGTTCAAAAAAACGAACTAAACGAAGACTAAGACTTAATAAGTAAGATGCTTTACAATCCCTTCAATTCCAAGAATCGCTTGATCGCCTCAAAAGACGTTCAAGCGATTCTCCAGAAACATAATTGCTCTTTTGTTCCCTCGAGCATTGAGTTGTACCAAAAAGCTATGGTCCACTCCTCATACGTCAAACGCAAAGAATACACGAGCCCCACTGGCGAAATCATTGAGCTCGCCAATCGGCCTCCGAACTGCCTGGAACTATTTGACGAATCCTATGAGCGTCTCGAGCATTTAGGCGACACCATTTTAGGTGCCAGCGTATCCACTTACTTGATGAGACGCTTCCCAACCGAGCAGGAAGGGTTCATGACCGACTTGAAAAAAGAGATTGTGTGCAATGAAACCTTGGGAACACTAAGCCTCAAAATTGGTTTGGATAGGTTCTACATCATTTCGCGTCATAACGAGGACGCTTGTAATGGGCGCGCCAACCCTAAAAAACTGGGCGACATCTTGGAAGCCTTCATTGGCGCTCTCTGGACAGATTGCGGCAACGATTTCCGAACGGTGTACAAGTTTGTCATTTCACTGGTCGAGCAATACATCGACATTCCCAAAATCTTGCTTAATAATCGCAACTTCAAGGAGCAATTCCAGCGCTTTTGTCAATCCAACTTTCACTGCACACCCACTTACGCAATCCTGTCTTCTACAGACGGCATCTATACGATGGCGGCTGTGGACCCAAAGGGACGCAGAATGGGAACTGGAACCTCGAACATCAAGAAGCAGGCGGAGCAGCTTGCCGCCAAAGACGCGCTCTCTAAGTTGTCACTGCCATCGTAGTTTTAGTGCGTGGAATGTGGCGAACCAGAAGCTCGCGCTGCGTTCCGCCCACCGACATATCCTCGGCTCCCTCCGGAATACCCTCAATAGCCCGCAAAACCTCAGCGACCCGCTGCGGTTGGTCGGCAAACTGAATCAGGAGTTGGGTGCGAATTACGTTGCGACGGAGAGCCGGGCGAGACGTGCGAATCGAGCGGGAAACGTTTCCTACACCATTTCCTTCGAGCGAAAAGTTGTCTACCGAGTTGTCGCGCATAAAAGCCAGGATGCTCTCGGTGTTGCGAGCCTTTTTATCCTTGAGTTCTTTGATTCGGCGACGGAGCTCCCGCTCCTCGTCGTCAAAAGCAACCCACTCTTTTAGCGAGTCCCGCACTTTATCCGTAGCGTCTGCCATTTATCTTCTATGACGACGCTTCGTTTTAGACCCTTTCTTGCCCCCCTTTTTACCCATCTTTCTTTTCAAAGTAACCAGAGCACTCGCCATTTTTTCGCGCATGGCTTTATTAGCTTCATCGGGGTTTTCAACAACAAGCTTCTCTATTTTTTCAGCCCCTTCTCGCTTTTCCCGTTCTAATTCAAGCTCGGCTTTTGCGGCAACTTCGGCAGCCTTTGCAGCCGCAAGTACTTCCGCGTCCGCCTTTTCTTTTGCTCTCTGTTTATCGCCTAACATCTTCGCTTTGGCTCTAATTCGAGCCCTACTATCGTCCGTCAAAGGAGCCGGTCTCGCAGCAACATCCTCTGCTTTTTGTTGAGCCACTTCCGCCTTCTGTTCCGCAACTTTTGCGGCATTAACAGCTTTCTCAACCTTCTTTTCTGCTTTTTTCAGCCCAAATAGCCAGCGAAAAAACGACCAACCACCTTTCATTACTTAGTCAAACGCAAAATTAATAGAGCCGGCGTCTTCTTGTTCGTCCTCCTACCCTTGGACTAATGTTTGCTAGCGTTTCACCTATGAACGGAATTCTCTTGACCCTCGCACTCATTCGCTGGACACGACGGTTCATGCTTTCGCCCTTCGTAATAAACTTTACTAGAGGCTGACCCACTACCGGCAATGCATTGACTACGTGAACCACCGCCTGCCCTAAGTCTCCTTCAGCTACTGCCAAAGCCGACGAACTCAGAGCAATAAACATTGTAATAGGAAGAACCACTGCCATGCCCACCGGTCCTCCTACAGCTGGACCAATACTATTCAGTAAAGTGACCCCAATTTCCGAGGCAGTGTGAACGAATCCAATTCCTATTTCCACCACAGGTCCGAAAGGGGTGCTTTCGGCAAACTTTATGGGACTTTTTATGAACCCAAAGACCTTGCCGATGGTGGCTGAAATAGGCGTGGGGTCAAACTTGGTTGCGGTAGAAGCAGCTGTATCAATAATGTACTCGGTCATAGGGTAACTAGACTTGTTCGCATCGACCACTATCTCGTGCGGCGGCTTACCTTTGAGACCTCCTTTCATCGTCCCCACCAGCATCTCGGCTTGCTCCTCGCTGAAAATCGGACGCGTCTTCTTTGCGTCATAAAACGCCGACTCCCGCAACTTTTTAGGGGACTTGAACTTCTGTTTGTTCAAAAAGTCTATCAGACTCAAGAACTTAACTACCTTTTCAGCTTCTTTTTTCAGGGCTCTACTTAGGTCTCTTTGAAGTTGTTGCTCATTTTTCTTCAAGGGGGCTTCATACACCCAGACCATTACTTTTATGTGTTAAAAATAAAGAATGGACGAAGGCGGTGATATCAGTTGGCACTCCCAGCTTGAACGCGTTCTGGCCGACGAAGGAGAGCGGTGCCTATGCTTTTCATGGCTCCACTCCAAGTCGCAAAAGATGTTTTCCAAGCTGAGCACCTACATTTCCCTACCCGTCATCGTCATGTCCACGGTCGCCGGCTCTGCATCTATCGGCTCCCAAAGTTTGTTCAATGACCCCCAGACTGCCAGTATTGCGATTGGCGTAGTAAGCTTATCTGTCGGAGTCTTAAACACTGTGTCAAGCTACTTTGGCTGGGCCAAGCGCTCAGAGTCCCATCGCATCGCCGCCATGACTTACGAAAAAGTGTATCGCTTCATCATGATTGAACTGGCCATGCCCCGCGGAGAGCGTATCGCAGCCAAAGATATGCTCAAGGTGGTTCGCGATCAGTGCGATCGCCTTCAGGAAACGAGTCCTCAAATCCCGGATCCAATCATCAACGAGTTCAAGAAGAACTTTGGAGAAAGCACTCCCGACGTCAAGAAGCCCGAGATCACTAACGGACTGGACCCCATCTTCGTTTATTCTGCGGACATGGCTACGCCGTCAGGAGTTTCCGGCTCTCAAACTCCCAGACAAATCACCATAACTATTCCCCCTATAAAATCTACTAAACCTGCGCCACCGGTAAAACCTTCTAAGCAGGTAACTATCGCGCAAGATACAACCCCTTCATCATAGAAACATCATAACATTGAACATAATGCTCCCTATAGCAACTACTACAAGCAAAAACCCTTTCACTGAATCGGTCATTAGGTAATAGAATATCCTTAAATGTAAATAATATGCCCGCCTACAAGTTTCCCCGTCGCTTCAAGAAGTCTTACTGCAAGAAGACTCCTTGCGGAAAAATGGGATTCACCCAAAAAGCCTCGTGCCGCCCCTACAAGAATTGCTACAAGAAGACCCGCCGGAATCGCTAGAACTTCCACTTCTTGTCGCACTCCAGGCAATTGACGAAGGTGGTCATCGGCTCGTCGGCTGAGCGAGTCTGCATTTGATAGTAGTCGCACTTGGTCTTCTTCTTACATCCCGAGCACCACATGAAGATGGAGGCGCTCTCGTTCTTGGAATACAGCTTCTTCTCACTCGCAATGATCTTTTCAATAGCCGCCTTCCATCGCACCGGACACAAGTCTACGGGAGACATTTCGGCAAACGCGCGGACCGGAATGTCGCCACTCTTGAGGCGCGCCAGCCAGTTCTCTTCGTTCCGGACGTAGCTGTCTGCGCCCCGCAAGTTCTCATACAGAGAAATGGCTCGGCTACAATACATGTTCCAAAACACGCGATTGCTCCAGTTGATGTCCATATTTTCCTTGATTGCTTGGTCGCTGACCACGTGAAGCAAAGACTCTTCAAGCTGATGCGCAAGCTCTTCGTCGCCCAAGACTTCATTAAAGTTTTGCGTAATTTTCTCGCGAATCGCGCACTCTACAAATACGTTCTCGGAGCGAATCTGAATCGGCTTTGAAGTATACATGGGGCGAACCACTTCCTCTTCGTCGTCGTCGTCATCTTCGCCAACGACCTCTACCTCGCCATCATCCCCTTCTTCCTCATCTACTTGGTCATCATCATCTTCGTCCTCGGCAAACGTCCACTCCTGATATAAGGTTTCGTAGTGGTCCGGCTTCAAGTTTACGTAAGCAGAAGCGGGAGCATCATACTCGTCCTGTTCCTCTGACTCAGAAGAAAGAATTACAATGGGACCCGCATAATTCTCTTCATTGAAAGGAGAAGGCAGGGTGTGTTGGTTAATGTTTTCATCATCATCTGAAGGGCAGGCAAAGACGGAAAGCCAATTGGTCTCTTTGAGAGGATCTCCAATCTTCCCTTGAAACTGAATTCCCACATTCTTATACTTCTTGCGAATCCACTCAAGCACGTCTGTCGTCTTGGGAGGAATCGTCAGCTCGGAAACCGAACCAGCTATCGAGATTGAGATAGCCAGCACCATTCTATTGATAGTTATCGGTTGCTGAATGTGTGTAATTCGTTTTCGGTTTTGAAAAACGGATTTGACCATGAAAATAAGGGAATACTACACACAAAATGGCGAGTAAGTATGTTCCTCCCCACCTGCGTAATCCCCCTGCTGCGCCGCCATCTGTTCCTTACCGGAGCGGACGCCGGAACCCACAGCGCTACCGAGCTCCCGAACCGGAGCCGGTAGAGGCACCTCCTGCCCTGCCCGATGTTAACAGCGACCACGCCTTTCCACAACTAGTGAATACTGCAGCGGCTGAAAACAAGTGGACGGGCAAGAAGTCCTTTGCGATTATGGCGACCGAGTGGAAGGATGCAGAGGAGATTGAGAAAATCGCTCAGCAGACGGAGAGCTTCACGGAGTTCCGTCTGCCCCGCTTTACAAACCAGCGTCGTTACGTGGAGCCCGATGAAGAGTACGAGGAGGAAGAGGCTCCTGTAGAGCGGACTTCTACGGACGAAGGCTGGACTGAAGTCAAGCCCAAGATTCGCAAGATTCGTCGCGAGAAGACGATTGAGGAGCGCATCGCCGAGGAGGAAGCAGCCGAACAGGAAAAGCAGGCAGAAACTTGCTGGAATGAGGATGACGATCGAGAGAGAGGCGATAAATCTATGTCGGTGTGGAACTGAGAGGACTCTTAAAAGTTGAAAACCAAGACCCGAAAAACATAGAAAAAGGCCACGTATCTCTTAAGGATAGTCCACCACTTTGAAAAGCCGAAATTAAAAATAAACTTTTTGGATCTCCGCCCATTCGCCAAGCATAATAAGTGCCGAACCCGAATGCCAAAATCATCAAAATAACATCTAGTAGAGCCAGAATCCCATTTTTATGTATTTCTCCACTCACCCACTTGGAGATGGCATTCGGCGATTCTTGTAGGGCTTTTTGCTCTCTCAAAGGAGCAGTTACAACAGGTTTGACATCCTCTCCCTTTCTGGGAACGCGCTTACAGCGCATGTAGGTCTTATTATCGTGCGGAAACGGGACACCGGGAAGCTGTGTGATATCGTTGAAAAAGACTTCGCGATCTCCGAGAGCCTGAATGGGACGAGATCCGGGGACTACATTTTTCACTAATAAAGCAAAGTCGTTAGAGTCAATATTAATCATAGCTTTGAAAACCACCCAGGTTGTAGGAGAACAGGGAGGAAGAACCAGCGATCCGTCGTAAACAAAATGGGAGCCAGTGGGAGGAACCATCATGGACAGACTCCAGTTCTCTCCTAGATTCACGGGAGTGCTCGCAACACTCGGGTTCCCATAAGGTACAAACGAATTGAAAAAGTGAGTAGAGTTGTTTTGGTGGGGGTTGACTCGCACTAAAGAGCTTACGCAAAGCATCTTTCCGGTGGGGTTGGTGAAAATAGCCACAACCTCCGCGTCCGCTTGGATGTCCTCGATCGTGTGGTGGCTGGGGTGGGTCAAAAGCAGGGATTGGCACATGTAGCCTTCGCCGTTGAACTTACAAGAACCTAAACTAGACGTACTTTGTAAAATCATACCTTCCTCGGTAATTATCACATTTGCTTGCGAAATGTAGGCGTCGTCCATGACGAGTTCACATAGTAGGTCACAAGGCTTTGCGGAAGACTGAGAAAGGTTGATTGGGCTTTGTAATGCCCCAGAGCACCGACCAGTCCACGAAGTAGATGAGCCATAGACACTCATTTCTATTAATTTGTATCTGCTACTTAAATAATATGGATCAGATATGGTGGATTTTCACCGGTATAGGTCTATTCTTTTCAGTGGCAATTGTCTCGTTTTTTACCCCTGCAGGAGTGACCATTCCGATTAGCATAGCTCTTACTGCAGTTCTCACGTATTTTGCTACGACTGCACTGAACCCTCCTGCTGCCACCTCTACTCCGCGAAGCTCGTTCTCACTCTTCTCCCACATCGCCGACTTCTTCAAGAACTTAATTCTTTACTTACCCAACTCTATCATCTTATTTGGATTTATTGTGGACACCATCAACCAGGATTTCCGCTACTCCATTGCGAGTCTGGTGGGAATTGCCTCTGTCCTGGTAAATTTTGGCGTTGGACTTGCTGCCGACTTTCTGACTGGAAATCGCGACGTTTCGCTACAAGTAGGAGAGCTTCCTTCGTTTAGTTCCCTTCAACCCGGAGAAAAACCTTCCAATGTTCCTTCGTTAGGTGGTCCTCAGCCACCTAAAGCAGATTCTGGGTCATTTGCGCCCGGAGTTCCTCTGGGACCCAGTGGAAGACCCCTACTTCATAGACCAGACAACCGCGACCGCAGAGACCGGGACCGCGGAGACCGGGGCAGGCGTCAACGAGGCGGCGCGGATTTCAAGGGTTGCTTTGTTCCCGGGTTTGAATTCCTGGAATCTCGCTACCTTCCCCAAGGAATCGTGCTTCCTTCCGCAGTGTTCATGTATATCTTGGCAGACTTCGTAGACGCAAAGCGCCCCGCCGACAAAAACATCGGCTTAGCTTTACTTCCAATTGTAGTTGTTATGTTCCAAGCCTTCATTCTTTGGAGCCAGGGTTGTCTCAAGGATTACTACTTCACCAAGCGATTTCCGGGAGGATGGGGGGCAGTGCTCACGGTCCTCCTGGCTTGGGCGCTTGGAATGTTAGCCGGCTACATTTCATTTACTATCGTGAATGCCGCAGCTCCTCAGAACCTACCTAGCAGAGCTCCTGAACGCTTTGAGAACGTAAAAACTACTATCACTCCAGGCGTAAAGTCATCTGCAGCAGAAAAGGACAGAAGCGGGGGCAAGGAAAAAGTAGAAAAGTCGTTTCCTCCAAGCGACGAAGACCAGTTTGTCTGCGACGCTTACAGAAATGGCGAACTAATTACTTCGACAATTGTTGGTTAGCGACGCGCAGAATTCTGTAATATCCAAGCATATCCGTCCCGGAGTGCTTTCCCGTGTAAACAACCTTACCTTTCCCATCCATAGCCGCAACTATCATTGTGGGAACCACCGTAATCTTAAAAGCATCCACAAAACCCGACTTATCGTCGTGAGTGTTGACATAAATGAAGTCTGTACTGCTAAAAACCCCCCCTAATTCTTCTATACCAGGTCTGACTACCTTACATGGACCACATGTTGATGACCAAAAGTAGTATGCCTTGACACTCATTCTTCTTTTATTATTACAGATTTTTCTGATATTAAATGGTTTTTGGAAACTAGGCGATACATGTTGGAGCGGTGAAGTCGCTGCTTTTGAACATTGAACCCCTTTTCTTTCAGGGTTTTTGTGAGAGTAGTCAAAAGAGCAGCGGCGAGAAACTTGCCATCAAGCTTGTCTAGATTTGACCTACACCACTGAACCAGCGAGTTCTCTGACATCGGAGGACCCATCAAAGCAAGAGGAAACCCCTCAAAAGCTTCCTGCGTATTACTGATTACCTTTACTTCATTCGATGGGGTACCTAGCAGGATATCAGTCGCCATCTTATCTGCGACGGCATTGTTCTTGCTTAAGTCGTCTTCACCTTTGGTATGAGCTTTAACGTGGGAAATTGTGAAAGACTTGAACTTGCTCAAAGATGTAGCCGTTTTCTCAATCAAGTCCCGATGTGCTACGGCTGCTCCCTGCGTATTCTTCCAGTCCTTGCGAATCCAGTTAGGAAGCCACAGGGTCAGGCAGTTTTTCGAATAAGTTGAGTCTGTGAAGATTAGCAAATTGGTCTCCGCCGGATTAAACGAAACCAAAGCAGTTTCAACAGCTTTTGAGATGGCTGTTAACTCACCACGCTGGTTTGTTTGCATTTTCTCATCCACAACCTTTTCCGCTTTGGAAAGTTTTGGGTGTTCGGGAAACCAGCACGCCCACGAGGCTTTTGCTCCAATTTTGCCGTTATTGGAGCAAGCCCCGTCCGTAAAAACGCGGACGTCCATGTACACTTATTTAATTAAAGGCTGGGTTATATAAATCGGCATTCGTTTTACGATACATCTGCTTATAATAGCCGATTGAATAACCGTAGGGTCTTCCACGTGAAACCAGACGCGGCACTTGAAACAACGTTGCTCCAAATACCGCCGCAGCATTTGTTGGCAGGAAAAAGTCAGGAACTCCGAATGAAGAACCAACAGAATCCGGTATTTAGTTCCTCGTTTTTCAGGAACCTGGGATATCCAGTTGTCGAACCAGGGCGCAAAGGAATCTACAGAGTTAATTTCCGTCGCATCCACTACTGAAAACTCGCACGACTTTTCGTGTTCTTTCTTGTAAGCTTCCCAAACTTTGAGTGTTTCAACGTCATTCAAAGGCTCAAAAAGCAAGTAGTGTGGGGGTGGGAACAACATACTACTTGGTTAAATCTATATCTGTTTAAAATACAATGGTTCTCTTCAGGAAGAAAAAGGTCGATTTAATAACCATTCCAAAAAATACGCTTTTATTTCGCGTCGTTGAAGATTGGAAGTCTGACTTTCAAGGCGTCAAGGTAAGCGGAGAGTATTGTGTGCCGCCACAATACAGCGTGTTTTTCTATTTTGATCCATTTACGGGAGGCATCTCAAAGCACTGGCAGGGTATCAAAGACATTCAGGTGTACAAAACTACGAGTCCTCTAAAAGTCGTGTCTCTGATTTCCCCTTCCAAACTCAACCGCGGAAGCAGAATGACAAAAGGCAAGGTTATTAAGTCGTGTAATAAAACCAGGAAGTCCTGCTTGAAAGGGCGCGACTACGACCCTTGTTTTGACGATGACTTTCTGGAAAAGAATCCTTCTATTGTTGGCTCAATTGGGCTTGGACGCTCCGATACGCTAAAGACCAATCAGGAGATTGAAAACGGCTTGTTAACTGATGTCAAGGACTTCATTCACAATGTCAAAGATAAGCGCGACATCCGAGGTCCGCCTGAACTTTCTCTATATCCTTTTAGGAAGCGCAAGTCGAAAGATGTCAAAGATGTTGACATGGAAAAGGAAGAATACAACTACGAAAGGATGGAAAGCCTACCTCGCAACAAAGGTGCTCTAAAAGACTTCTTAGCAAAAAATGCAGAGCACGTTACTGGGAAGTGGTACTACCGGTTGAAAGAATCTTCTTAATGGGAATGTCAGTGGACACCACGTAAAGACTGTTCTCGGTAGCCACAATGTAACAGTTCTCACACTTAAAAACGTTCTGGATCGTGGAAGTATACTCGCTATCGGACTTAACCAAAAACTTTGAAGAATCTTGAACCCCGATACAACACTTCTTTTCTACGCTGTCCCGAAAGTAGTCGAGGTAAATAGGCTTGTCCTCATCGATGGCAATCTGCGAAGCGCGCATCATAACACTCGCAGACGGAAGAGCCATTTGTATTAGACTTTTTTTTGTAAAACCTTTTACTGAACGCATTTCACTGCGTCTTCGGCTCGGAATCGCGAGCGCATGCACAGGCTCGGCAGTTCCGGGCGCGGAATCATGAGAAAGTTTCCCAAAGACTCTGAAATCAGCTTGCGAATGTCGCGAGCGGTTTTCGGCAGAACCTTTGCGCTCTCAAAGAGAAAGTCCACTAGGTGCGTGGTGTTCTCTTCCGTCTGGGGAGTCTTGGCTTGGCGAGCAGTATCGTTGAGGTCCGCCACAATCTGCGCCA
>Ga0209085_1002161_pt1 | contig 11346 bp, 5 predicted proteins | sample C_131016_EF_Meta_FD_187310 | JGI IMG/M metagenome (GOLD analysis project Ga0209085, IMG submission 187310) | Freshwater microbial communities from Lake Croche, Canada to study carbon cycling - C_131016_EF_MetaG (SPAdes) (version 2) | ecosystem: Environmental > Aquatic > Freshwater > Lake | place...
CAATAACTTATCCTTCTGCGGGAAGAGTTAGCAAAGCTTATCCTTTTGTGGGAAGAGTTCGGCTGATATGAGGCTATTGAGGATTGTATAGAGTGTTCTGGATTGTAACGATGCAAATTTGCAAAACTGACATTTCGCATGCACCCGCAGGAAAACGCCATAGCTATTGATCCTTGGAAACATGTCGAGAAGGTACTAGCCGTCCCCTTCCTCCTGCTTTGTCTCTTTATAATCAGCGAGAACGGTCGCATTGTCTCTTTATAATCAGCGAGAACGGTCGCATTGCTTATCCTTTTGTGGGAAGAGCGCCGCTTATCCTTTTGAGGGAAGAGCAGCAACGCCGCTTATCCTTTTGAGGGAAGAGCAGCAATTACTTATCATAATAACTTATCCTTCTGCGGGAAGAGTTAGCAAAGCTTATCCTTTTGTGGGAAGAGTTCGGCTGATATGAGGCTATTGAGGATTGTATAGAGTGTTCTGGATTGTAACGTCGACAGTAACGATGCAAATTTGCAAAACTGACAATTTCGCATGCACCCGCAGGAAAACGCCATCCAACATTCGGATGCGAAAACGCGGTCAGCACGCAAAGACACTTCAGTACCAATCGACAATGGCTGAGAAGGAGCGGCTGTATGACAACGCAGTTGAAAGCAATCCGCCTGTGTCTGCAACGCCGCTTCCGTTACCGTCGTCGCCTCCTCTGCTGCCGTTTCCGAGCCAAGATCCTCAAGATCCGCCGCCTCAAGATCCTCCTCCTTCTCGCGCCGTTCGCCGCCTGGCCTTGGAGGCCATGGAGATGCAACAAGCTATCGACTCCCTGCCACCGCGTTCGCCGAGTCGGGAGCGTGCCTCCAATATCGTTGACTCGGAAGCGCCGCTTCCAGCATCGCCCGTCATCTACTGCTCTCAGTATAGGATGGAGGAGTACGAGCGGGAGAACGGGCCGCTGCCTGGGAACGAGAAGGTCGGCGAGTGGCTTCACACCGTGGAGACAGCGTACTTGCCGGCAGCGTCGTCGCAGGGGAACGGTCTAAAACCAACGCTGCCCGCCGCCCCGCCCAAGGATCAATACGTCACGGACTCTGAATCGCCGTCCGCGTCACGGTCGCAGCCGCCGGTCCGATACCCAACACCGCCAGCTGCCCCGCCAAAGGATGACTACATTCCAGAGTCGGACTCCGAGTGCTCCAACAACTACGGCCAGCCCCGGCAGCGCCGCCGGCGCGCGCCTCCTGCCTACATCTTTCGGGACGGGCAACTTATGTTCCACAAGATGTACCAAGGCAGGCAGCCATTCACCTTCGTTGACACGGGCCTGTACCAAGGCGGACGTCACGACTGGTATGGGGTCCACAACGAGCGTGATCTGGTGTGGGCGCATCGACTCGACCGGGTCTTGAAGCACCACAACATCCTGCGCCGCACTGCTACTGCGCCTAAACAAGATGCGGGCTCTCTCTGATTTATAATCACATTTAGAGTTACTGCCCGCCCGGTACAATTCAATGCAAGGGCTCTTGTGCAAGAACCCACCAAATCTGCCAGTGTACGAAAAAAACAACGTGCGCGATTTACTAGGAAACAATGGAGCGTCCAGTTATTGACGATTGAAAGCTATTGTCCATATTTAAGTTTATTTCGTTTGATGGTCGTGGATTTGATTCGCATTATGATCGTGAAAACACCCACCCTAACTTCTTCTCTCCTGAACCAAACATTGTAGAATTCACACGATCTACGAAATCCCATCGACTCGTTCCCGCACAGCTGAATTCAATGAGCTTTTCCAAAACTGCGCGCAAAATCGTGTCAAGTGAAGGTGAGATTCGGTGATTGATACGTAAACGTACCTTCGCCTTGTGTTGGCCATTTGTGATCCCGAAAGATTGTGACAGTTTTTACAGTTGAACAGCTAGAAGTGATTTGGAGAATTCGAAGCTGAGTAGCGTACGGCATTCCAACCCAGAATGAGAACACACAATCTGCGTCATTTGGGATTTGAAGCATCTGCAGGTCGAAAGCCATTCAAGATGGTCCGAAAATTAAAGACGAAAAACAGAACTCATTTACCTCGTCGATGTCCATCGCGTTCCATTGACAATTGAAGGATTCAAGTGCAAAAGAACTAGAAATCATCCTTTTCATCACAGCATCCAAGACGAATTGTTGGGCTGAATTTCCAGGAAGTTCATATCCCACGGCTGACAGAGCTCCAAGGGCAAGTGCGGCAGCAAGAACACGACCTTCTCCAGCTCCAAGGTCGACAACTCTTTTCCCGACGATTTTCATTGTACATAATATTGCCGACAAGCTTTTAGGGCTGAGGCTGCCACCAAAGCCAAACGCTTTACCGTCACAGCCGTCTGCAGCCTTTCGAAAATAGCTGTAGACTCGTCGAATGGCTTTTGCTGCAATGCAAAAAAAACCAATATTACAAATCTGGTACATTACGACACGGGAAATATCGAGCGAAAGAATCAAATTCAAGAAAATGGAATGTACCATGCATGTTGTATGCTCTGCAAGTGAGATTCAACTCGGCGAAAGAATAAAAGAAATCAGCTTACCCTCGACGCTTGTAAGATTTCTGCTTTCTGGTTTCATATACTGACGGATACACAAAAAAAAATGCCTGAAAAGATAAGAAGATTAGTAACAATATACACATTAGCAGGCAAGAAAAACGAAGTACCGAACGAAAAAACTGGCTGCGAATGGCAAGTCGACAGCAAAATTCTGCAGAATAATTTCAAACTTGAAATTCAAAAAAATTCAGTTACTTTCGTAACGAATTTTGATGAACAATTCATGTTTTAAATTTTAATTAAATCCAAAGTTTATGAATTCATGTTTTATTTCGTGTTTTAATTGGAAATCTTTTGTTTTATGACAAGAATTTCATCTATCAGAACAATTTGTCTTTCCCTTCCCGCCAACCAACCTGTTCGGAATGTCTCCTGTGTGGACTGAAGATTGTATTTCGTGAGGCTCGGCCCAGCGGATGTTCTGTCAAGTTACGTAACCATGGCAACGGATAGGGTCAGGCCCGGTCAGCCGCCGGCGCCGGCGCTGAGTCGGCCGCAGGCGCCGGCGCCGAGTCGGCCGCCCCTGCGTCAGGCGTAGGGGCCGCCGCCGCCACAGAATCCCCTGCCTCCAAGGCCCTAGGCGCGCGGCTCCGCCACCAATCTCCGCCCCGGCGGCCGCACGGCACCAGCGGCCGTCGGTGGCACCGGTGGCCCTGCCGGCCGGTGGCAGGGTCGCCACCGCCTCTTTTGCCTCCGATGCTCTAGTCATAGTAGTGTGCTGTGGCGGCAGTGTGGCCTGAGACTTCGGTCTCGAACTCCTTGGTCAGTTAATGAATTTGCTGGAGGATCCAGATTTAATTGCCACCGCCAGATTTAACCACCGGAAGTGGTCGCGGTGCTTTTCACTATGATCGTGGAACTTCTCGATCGGAACTTAGGCTCGACTGTCCGCCACAGCTTTTCGCCTTGTCGGAACGTAGGTTCAGACAGTCTCGATGCAGCGCATTCCTAGATCGCCTTTCAATCATAATTCAATAGAGGTAGCAGAGGTAAACGCAAACTCTGTCGAGCGGACCCGCCGGGAAGGGACTCCGCGAGCAGCAGGGCGCCCTGCCTCACATGGCAGAGTCGCAACACTGCAGACACAGGCCATTGCAGGTCCTGATCCGGTCCTACATCTAGTTATGACAAGCATTAAACATTTTTCCATTTTCATTGCTCATATCCTGTGCAGGTGCTATGCAGCAGCACCCTGTGGCCGGGGCCTGTGCTGTAAGAATGATCTGTGCCGGCCCGGCGGCCGCTGGCTTGCAGCACGGGTTCGCCAGCCGTTTCGGCGGGCCGAATCTCTTGCCTCCGAGTCGCCCGCCGGCGCCGGCGCGCCGGCCGCCCCTGCGTCAGGCGTCGGGGCCGCCGCCGCCACAGAATCCCCTGCCTCCAAGGCACTGGGCCGGCACCTCCGCCACCACTTTCCGCCCCAGCGGCCGTCGGCGGCACCAGCGGCCGTCGGCGGCACCGGTGGCCCTGCCGGCCAGTGTCGGGGTCGCCACCGCCGCCGAATCTCCCCTGGCCTCCGAGGCCCCGCCACTGACCGCCCGGCACCGGGCCCCGTAGAGTGGGCCCGGTGGCGGCGGCGACCATGAGCGTTGCGAGGCCCGCGTCGGCAAGCGCAGAGGAATAGAGGTGGTGAGCACCAGCTGCTAGCCGCGGGCCAGCGGCGGCGGCCTTCGCAGCGTCAGGCCGGCGATCTCGGTGGACCGGCTAAACAATGGCCGCCGGCGCTGCCTTCCTGGCGCAGTTTCATGGAACTTCATGATAGAAGTAAAAGCATTTCAGCCACGTGATGACGGCACTCCTAGTCGGCCTAGCGCCGCGTTTTCCTACTGCCAATCCCAGACTCCCCGGCTAGCTGCTCCATCATGCTGCGATTCGTCTTTTGCTCTGATTTTCGATCGTGTCTATCCTCTTCCTTCTTCCAGTTGTACGAATAAAGCAGTTGAGTGTAGGCATCCATATCCTTTAACAGTACCAGGGCCATGCGGGCTGAGGTAGGCGGCTTGCTGACAGTTTTATCAGCATAGAATGTTTTATATTCTGGATCCCATTCCCTTCTGCAGTTTACTCCTAACGTATTTTGGCTCTTCTCATCGCGACATGAATTGATGTAGCTTCCCAGAGTCCACCCGTCAATATTTTCCTGCTCTGCATTAATGCTGCGAGGCATGCCATCCAAGCCGGCAAAAGGGCAATTTAGGTTGCCAGGAATAGTTAGGAGATGGGTTGGACTTATGCGGTCTCGATGGATAAGGGACACGATTCGGTTCTGATATATTGCCCCGAGATCACCCGCAGTTCCTTTCTCAGCGGTAAACAGTGCGCGATCCCAGACTTCTCTTCCGTTCTTTTCCCTCCAGGTAAAGACCAGCCATACGGAAATCCTTTTTTTAAATCCTCCTTTCCATTGCATCGTCCCACCCGGCGCAAAGTAGTGTTGAGTCTTTTCTGCAATCGCCTTCATGAGGGGTTCACATGTCAAGAATATTCCCCTTTCTGTCGCTGGTGCTGAATCCAATCCCAGCTGGTATTCGCTTTTAGGCGGCTTGAACTTGCCAGAATCGAACAATACGTCATTCAAAGCTGCTTCAGCGGTTATATCTGAATTTGACATCATAGCGACAAGTTGGATCAGATCTTGGTACTGCGAATCCAAATTACTATACACTAATTGTAACGATGGCGGGTCTGCATCTGCATTGCACCCACACAGCGTTTCAAGGGATTCCTTTGTAACACCCGGATTCTCGTCAAGGAGGCAATACTTTAACAGTTGAAGGTGAATAGGTATTCCACTTTTGTCTTGTCTTTGCCAGAACTTATCGATATTATTTCCTGCGCTGCCTTTAAGGATGTTGACAATCAAGCCGGACATTCTGCCGATATCAGCGGCCTGTGCCTCTTTGATGTTGGAATACTGCGAATTAGAATCGCCGAGAAAGGTCAGGCAGTCGCCATTGCTTCTCCACATCTCCCGGATATCAGACCAGGACGTGCTTGATTGTTTTGCAACCAATCTTTGAGAAATTCGTACCCTCCCATGGGGACGCAGGGTCCCTTGCACTGGCCGATGATGCTCCGTGCGGTACTTGAAATTGTACTTGAAATGTTCCTGCTGCACATGAGTCGCATCTCCAAGCAGAAGCGCAATGGGATTTTCCCGTTCGTCGAGCACATGGGCTGCTACTGTTTTGCCGTGCCCGTTCTTGATATCGGCCAGCAGGAAAACCCTCCTCGGATCAGCACCGAGCGCCATTCCACCTTGGTGGAACTTGCGGAGCAGCGTGAGCATCCCATGGGCCAACGCGGTCAATTGAGCCAGAGGAGGCCTAAATGGCGAAGCCCTGCATTTCTCTGCCAAATCATCAAAGAGGCCTGCTGCAGGTCTCTGACCCGGAAACACCTCCAGGATAATAGCATAGGCAGTACCCTCTCGAAGCGGCAAAGTGAACACATCAAGTTCGTCCTGGTTCTCGTTGAACTGGAGTAGCTGACGACACATTATGTCACTGTGGGACTGTCGTTTTCCTCTGCGGACCTGCAGTTCTCGAAAGGCAGGATTTGAACAAGCCGACGCATCAAGATGGTCCACTATCCTGATCTCCGCTGGGACACCGCGGAAAGTCCCGATAAAGATGAAGAAACCGTCTTTTCTTTCGCTGAAGGTGCAGTCAATGAATTCTCCGTTGAATTCTTCCATTACAGCATCAATCTGAACGTCAGAGAGAATATCTTTACTGGATTGTCTGTCAGCGGCGTCTGCTGCTGCGGCGGTCCTTGGCACTTCTCGCGGGGACATGCGCAGGGAGCCTTCTGCGGAAGCCTGCTCAGCGGCTGCTGCTGTGGCGGCGGCGGCGTCGGCGGCAGTGTCAACAGTAGATCGGCCAGGATTGCTCAGTTTGGTGTTATCCTCAGCGGCTGCTACTGCTGCTGCTGCGGCGGCGGCGTCGTCGACAGCAGTAGACGGGCCATAATCGGGCGCTTTGTCGATAATGTGCATCTCCTCTTTCATCACAGTGACTCCTGCGTAATTGAGTTTCACTTTTTCCAGTAAAGGATGAAAATCTAGATCAAACAGCGGGCTGATGACTTTCACGAAAAATAGGATCACCAAAGTTCGCATGTTGTCGCTCTGCGCATTGACAGTTGTGCTAATATCTGCTTTTATTCGTGCGTTGCCATCCCTGAAATCGGCCTCATATGGCAAGCAATAGCGCCCATGGGAAATCTCCACAGCAAGACCCGTAGCCGCGTTGAGGGCACGTGCGGAACACTCGTTCAGAAGCTGTATAGGGCCAGGAACATTCTCGATTCTGCATCTCCCAAGAGAAGGACGACGCTGCTGCTTGGCTCTTCCATCAAGCACCTTCTTCATCGTGCTCGCATCATCTTGTTTAACCTGCCAACCCATCGGGTCTCGCATCTGCACATGGGGCACCGTGTCCAACTCTGATAATGAACACGTCACGAAGTGGTTATCGCCTGACTTTATCGCCACTGCTACCGTCCCGCCGCCCAAACAACGACTGTCCTTCGCATCGAATAACTGTTTAAACCTTTGCGAATATTTTCGCTCAATCGACATCATCTCCCACAGGTAGACTCCGTGTAGGCACACCTTATCACGGAATTTGCCTAACTTGATGGGACTATCAGTGCACTGAGAACCATTCTCGGGCGGTAATTGAAAGTCCACGCTGAATCCCGCGGTGGTTCCGTACTGTCTCAAACGGCATGCATTGGCGAAGAGGAACAAGACCAAATCTACATACACGTCTGCCATTTGTTCCCCGTGTAGCAAGCCCTCCAGCTTTTCCCTGCAGAGCATATGGGGGGATGCTGGTAACTGCGCCTTGAGCAATTCGGCGACCATGTCCTGGCATATTTTTCTTCGCACTTCAAGGTCGTCGACTCCCCCCAGAACTGAATTCAAGCTCACGTCTGTCAGCTCCTGTACGTTGCAAAACTGTTCAGGTTGGAAGTCTTTTCCGTCCAAACTCTTGCTGAATAGATTGAACTGCATGGTCACCACTGGCCTCGGAGGGAGGCGCTCTTGCTCTGGGCTAGGTGCGTTGGAAATAGCGGCTTCAACTTCACAGTCCGCCCCATCCGCCGCTCCTTCGCTGACCTTCATGCTGTCTTCCATTTGATCAATTCTGTCTACCTCGCTGACGCCGGCGGCACTCCCGCCGGCGTCGGCGTTGATGTCACGTTTGTCGGTGGCCACCGGCAAGCCATTGACGGCATCAGAATCTACATCCATTGCATTGGATGCTAGCGAATCACCATCACTGCCATCGCCGGCATCACTGACAACCAGAGAGCTTGAATCGGCGTCGGTGGTTGCGATGTTGGCATCTTTCCGACTCGTATCACCGCCACCGCCGGCAGCCGCCGGCGCCGCCTTCAAAAGCAGGCGACTGGAGCTGCCTCCGGTGCCACAAAAAGTCCTGCGGCCGCCGTTCCCGGCGACCGCCGCCGCCGCCGCCGCCGCCAGCGCAGCACGACCGCCGTCCGCCGCGGCCGAATCCGGGTCGGTGCCGGCTGTATTGATCCGGAGTTGCGGCCGCAGATCCAGATCCAGCTTTGTGTCATCAGATCCAGATCCAGCTTTGTGATAATCACTGTCAGTGACTTGAAGTTTGTCAGCGGCTTCACCTTTGTGTCCAACTGAGTGTTCAAGTGAGGACAAGAACGGCTGCACAACTCTGACCCATTCTGCATCATGACTCTTGTATTTGCTGTTGTTGCTCGGGGTGCAAGCTGTTCGCTTCTTCCGGTCGCAGACAGCCGAGAGCATACTGCAGACCTTGTCCATGGCGGCTCTCGATGTATGGGTTCGCTGGACAATCTCATCCAAAAGATGTCGGTGTTCTTTTGCACATAGGGTCTGCCTTTTATCAAAAGGGCTGTGAACACCGGGCACACCCAACTTTGATCCAAAATTTAGAGTCCTCACGAAACAGTGCACCATATTCCAAAACTTTGTTTCGAAATCATCTAAATCACGAAGAGGCTTGAGCTCCACATTTGTTTCTGTCTCGTCGTCGTAAACTTGTTCGTCACCATCAACAAACTTTGCCGTGGTCGTCCATTTACCATTTCTGATCCTCCTTGCTACAATGCTGCCAATAAACCAGACTCCATCGTCGAACTCAGCCTTGACTTTCGAACCAACGACAAGGTCTGCATGCGTCATCTCAAATTCATTTTGGTGCTGTGGCCGCGTGCTTTCCGCGCCTATGTCCGCCGTGGCCGCCGATAGCCGCCGACGAGTGCTGCGGCCGCGACCCATGGCTGGGTTCGCCAATTGCTCCGCTGCGACGTCGATGTTGTTCCGCTTCCGCGACATTGAGGCTTTTGTACGAGCTGGGCAAACATCCCGCATCGCTGCTGAATCCATGTCGGCAACCGGCACAGGCTCGATACGTCCCGTAGCCGCCAGTGCCGGAGCCGCGGTGGGCACTACGACGCCGGCGGCACTCCCGCCGGCGTCGGATGCTCGCGAATCACCATCACTGCCATCGCCGGCATCACTGACAACCAGAGAGCTTGAATCGGCGTCGGTGATGTTGGCATCTTTCCGACTCGTATCACCGCCACCGCCGGCAGCCGCCGGCGCCGCCTTCAAACGCAGGCGACTGGAGCTGCCTCCGGTGCCACAAAAAGTCCTGCGGCCGCCGTTCCCGGCGACCGCCGCCGCCGCCGCCGCCCCCGCCAGCGCAGCACGACCGCCGTCCGCCGCGGCCGAATCCGGGTCGGTGCCTGCTATATTTGTCCGGACTTGACCTTTCACGACGATCGAAAGCAAATTATTGCTTCGATCGAGAGTATTGCTGCCCCTCTGCTGCATTTGACCGTCGGCATCATCTTCTTCTGCATCCAATTCAGGGTATTGCGAAGGACCGTCACTGCCATCGCTGGCATCGCGATCCACCGGAGCTCTTGAATTCGGTGTCTTCGATCTGCGAGCTTGGAAATACTGACATGGAATTCGACCGTATAGGAGTCCTATGAACGCAGGCATCAAATTTTTCGGAAATCCAATTATACTTGCGTGTTCCACTTCTTCCGGGCAAACGCATGAGATTCTGAGGTTCTGGCGGTCTTTGCTCGATGTAGAGCGCCCCTCGTGCGTGACAGCACTTGTCCAATATCTAGAGAAACAGTTATTTTGCGTCGGCGTGGCCCCAGGATTGTGCCGTAGTAGGGCTTGGATATCCGGCGAAGCGTTGAAGAACTCGTCGCGCACTTGCGCGTAAGTTGCGAATCCCTGTGCCTGGATCTGACGCAGCACGAGGCAAACAACCTTCTCGATATGATTGGCACCTGCTGGAACGGCCGACGTGCAGTGGCGGGCATCGATTCGCCAGGTGTTGTCAGTCCCTGGGTGCCATCTTCGCTGTTGTTCGGTGTCCAGCCTTGAGAGCGCTTGTTCTGGAGAGCGCTTGATCGCGTCCAGTCCGGAGAGGCCATCGCTGCCGCTTGGACAGCACGATGCAGGCGCCATCGTCTGTCTATCACTGCCGTCTCCACGGGGAGCATAGCAGCCTGGAAAGGCGGCAGGCGCCATCGTCGGGCCCACGGCCTCGATGTGTTGAGTATTGCCGCGGCCGGTGCCGCCACCGACGCCGAAGTTGTTGATGTAATCTTCAAAAAACCCACAAACGAAAACTTTGTCCTCGTGGCAGGCTCTCAGAATTTCGACAACTTCATTCCAACGTTCCTGCGCCCGTTCTTGGTCGCAAGATTGCCGTCGAGTCTGTCGCGCCCGATCGAACAGGCGCACAACCTCAAGTTGATCGCCGTCTGCGAACCAGCTTGCTATTTCGCGTGGAGCAAGGTCTGGAGTGACGTCCATGGTAGCAGCTGGAGTCTGCGCAGCAACAGCGGCAAGCAGGCTTAGAAAGCAGTATCCATCTTTTTTCATAATAGCACATCATGGTAATATTCGAAGAGCACATCATTCACAATATAATTTGCAAGCTGTCGCAAACAAAAAATGTGCCGGAAAGCAGCTCGTCGGTGCCGGCAAGCATACTAGGTTGATAATCACCGAAATTAGGCAAGCTGTAGTTTAGTCGAAAGGGATGGTCGAGGAAGGAAAGTCCCTGGCGACCTGCACAAGCAAAATTTTATCCCTCGCTGCATCTAGCTCCGGAACATAAAGCAATGGCTTTTCAAAGCAGGATCTCAAATTTTATTATGATTTGAATTGTTTCTAACATTTTGAACGACAAATTTTTTGTCGGTCGGTCAAGAAGCGGGGCGCGTTCTGTTTCAAGTTATCCGACCATTCGCATGTCGTTTGAACTGATGAAACCTAAACCCTTCAAGCAAAAGAGGAGGCATGTTCACCGAAATTAGACAAGCTGTGGACTGTAGTTAGGTCAAAAGGGATGGTCGAGGAAGGAAAGTCCCCTGGCGACCTGCACGTTGAGATCAAGGGTAAGGGACGCAAGCAAAACATTCTGCCTCACTGCATCTAGCTCCGGAACATAAAGCAATGGCTTTTCAAAGCAGGATCTCAAATTTTATTATGATTTGAATCGTTTCTATGAAATGCTTTGCCTGAGGGGGTACAAATATAGGAGACTTCCACCGACCTGACACAGACATTTTCAAATCCGATTATCTCCGAGTTACTACAGATGGCGTGGTCTAATTTCTTTTTTCCCGGCTCGAAGCAACCTAAAAAAAGAAATAGAGTTTTAATTCTGCTCCTTTGGGAATCCCGCCCGGGCGACGCCGTGGTCCCCACTGC
>Ga0209085_1002163_pt1 | contig 11333 bp, 10 predicted proteins | sample C_131016_EF_Meta_FD_187310 | JGI IMG/M metagenome (GOLD analysis project Ga0209085, IMG submission 187310) | Freshwater microbial communities from Lake Croche, Canada to study carbon cycling - C_131016_EF_MetaG (SPAdes) (version 2) | ecosystem: Environmental > Aquatic > Freshwater > Lake...
TTGAAATACTGGGAAGCCACGCGCTTCAAGAGTTGGTTGCACCATATCGGCCATCGCTTTGCCATCTGGTAAATCAATTTTATTTAGCGCAATAATTCTTGGCCGATCTGATAATCCGCCATAAAGCTTTAACTCCTCCTCAATCACATCAAAATCCTTAATTGGATCGCGATCTGTTTCTAATGTTCCGCAATCTAAAACATGAACTAATGCCGCGCATCGCTCAACATGGCGTAGGAATTCATGTCCTAATCCTTTGCCCTCACTTGCACCGGGAATTAATCCAGGAACATCTGCAGCGGTAAAGCGAGTATCGCCAGCTTGAACTACACCTAAGTTTGGTACCAATGTTGTAAATGGATATTCAGCAATCTTTGGCCGAGCAGCTGACATTGCAGCAATTAATGATGATTTACCAGCGCTTGGATAACCAACTAAACCAATATCGGCAACGCTCTTTAGCTCTAAAAATAATGTGCGGGTCTCTCCTGGTTCACCAAGGAGAGCAAAACCTGGTGCGCGACGTTTTGAGTTAGCAAGACCAGCATTTCCAAGTCCGCCTTTGCCACCTTGTGCCGCCATAAATCTAGTACCGTACCCAACTAAATCTGCAATTACATTTCCATCTGCATCTTTAACAACAGTGCCATTTGGAACACCCAGAATTAAATCTTTTCCTTCAGCGCCATTATTAAAATCGCCAGCACCTTGCTTGCCATCTGTACCAACGCGGTGTGGTGAATGGTGAAAATCTAAAAGTGTTGTGACATCTGGATCTACAACTAAAACAACATCGCCGCCGCGACCACCATTTGCGCCATCTGGCCCGCCTAGCGGTTTAAATTTTTCACGGTGCACAGAGACGCATCCATCGCCACCTTTTCCAGCGCTGGCATGCAGAGTTACGCGATCAACAAATGAGGCCACGTTAACTCCTTTCCAAAATTAACTTTCTAATTTAACTCTTCAAAATAACTGTATAAATTAAAAAGGGGCCCGCGGTAAGCGGACCCACTCTTAAAAAATCTTTCCGCTTATTTAAGCGACTGGCACAATATTTACAACGCGACGACCGCGAGCGCGACCGAATTCAACTGAGCCACCTTGTAATGCAAATAATGTGTCATCTTTTCCGATGCCAACATTCTTTCCTGGGTGGAAGTATGTTCCGCGTTGGCGAACCAAGATCTCTCCGCCTTTAACTACCTGACCAGCAAAGCGCTTGATGCCAAGGTACTGTGCATTTGAGTCGCGACCATTTCGTGTGGAGGAGACACCCTTTTTACTTGCCATTTATTTTCCGCCGTTCCTTACTTGTTAATTCCAGTAATTTTTACACGAGTTAATTTTGCACGAAATCCTTGACGACGACGGTATCCAGTTTTGCTCTTGTAACGAAGGATGTCGATCTTTGGACCCTTTTGCTCTGCCAAAATCTCGCCAGTTACCTTTACAGATGAAAGAGCTTTTGGATCTGCAGTTACATCAGCACCATCTACAAGTAGAACTGCTGGAAATGTTACAGATGAACCAACGGCAGCATCGATGCGATCGACAACTAGGGTTTCACCAACTGAAACCTTCTCTTGGCGTCCGCCAGCTTTAACAATCGCGTACACGTTGTGCTCCTTAATTTACTTATAAATTCCTCGGCCCAAGCTTTCCGGCCAGAGGCTAAGAGTAAAGATTGCCCCCGTCTGGGTCAAACTGAGTTAGAAATGATGATTAATTGGTGCTGATAACTCCAGTGCTGACCGCCCGGCGACCTTTGCGGCGCCCGGTTTCAACTACTACCTCTGATTTTGGAGTTTCAACAATGTCATCATCTTTTTCATTCTCATGATCATCATGCTCTTCAACATGATCATCTGCGTGATCATCGGCAGATTTATTTGCCTTTGATGTTTGAGAAAAACGTTGATCCATATCTTTTTCAAGAGCAACCTTATTTACCGGCTCTGCATGAATATGAATTCCACGACCACCACAACTTTCACAAGTTGTAGAGAAGGCTTCAATTAATCCTTGACCAACACGTTTACGTGTCATTTGTACTAAACCAAGAGATGTAACCTCAGCGACTTGATGCTTGGTGCGATCGCGGCCTAAACACTCAACGAGGCGACGAAGTACAAGTTCGCGGTTTGATTCAAGTGTCATATCGATGAAGTCGATCACGATAATTCCACCCATATCGCGCAGGCGCAGTTGGCGAGCAATCTCTTCAGCAGCTTCTAAGTTGTTCTTAGTAACTGTCTCCTCCAGATTTCCGCCCTTACCAATGAACTTACCGGTGTTAACATCGATAACGATCATCGCTTCAGTGCGATCAATAACTAATGAGCCACCGGATGGCAGATAAACCTTGCGATCAAATGCCTTTGCCAATTGTTCCTCAACCCGGCTCTCCGCAAAGATATCTCGGGGACCGCTCCACTTTTCAATCTTGCTAGCAAGCTCTGGTGCAATATGGCCGATGTAATTTTGAATATCATCCCAAGCGCTATCGCCTTGAACTAACATCTTGTTGAAATCCTCATTGAAGATATCGCGAATTACTCGAACAGTTAGATCTGGCTCACCATAAAGAAGTGATGGCGCAGATGTGCTGGAAGCGTTGGCTTTCTTTTCAATATCTTCCCATTGCACCTTTAGGCGAAGTACATCGCGCTCAATTTCAGCCTCTGCAATTCCTTCAGCAGCGGTACGAATAATTACGCCAGCTTCTTCTGGAACTAAGTTTTTCAAAATTGATTTAAGACGAGCACGCTCTTGATCAGGTAAGCGCTTGCTGATTCCACTCATTGCACCACCTGGTACATAAACCAAGTAACGACCAGGAAGAGAAATCTGGCTTGTTAAACGTGCACCCTTTTGACCAATTGGATCCTTAGTTACCTGAACTAATACTGATTGACCAGTTTTTAATACATGTTCAATCTTGCGTGGTTGGGATTCAGTAATTCCATGTGCATCCCAATTAACTTCACCAGCATAAAGAACTGCGTTACGTCCCTTACCAATATCTACGAATGCTGCTTCCATGGAAGGCAGAACATTTTGTACCTTTCCAAGGTATACGTTTCCAACATATGAAATATTGCTATTTCGATTTACATAATGCTCGACCATTACATTGTCTTCAATAATTGCAATCTGTGTGCGGTCTGCAATTTGGCGGACCAACATTGAGCGATCTACCGCTTCACGGCGAGATAAAAACTCTGATTCGGTAATAACGGTGCCGCGCTTGCGTGTGAAATCACGACGTTCTCTGCGATCGTAACGATCACCTCGATCACGACGGTCATAACGATCATTGCGGTCACGACGACCACGGTTGTCATTACGTTCTGGACGTGGCTCACGAACGCGAGCTTCACGAACCTTTACAACTGTTAATACGCCATCTTCTTCAATGGTCTCACCCGGTGTTACACCTTCACCGCGTGCACGACGACGGCGACGACGCCGTGGAGTTGCACCTTCGGTTGAATCCTCAGTTGAATCTTCAGCGGTATCTTCAGTTAAATTTTCACTTGTTTCATCTGTATCAGCAAGATCTTTGCCACCACGACGACGACCTCTGCCACCACGACGGCGACGGCGACGTGCATCTTCACTTTCATCACCAGATTTAGCATCCGTATTTGAATTAGCTTTAACAACCTCTGCCTTTGCTGGCTTTTCAACTTTAGCCTTTGCAACAACTGGTGCTGCTTGGAAAAGTGGGACTGGAATAGATTTCGCAGCCTTCTTTGTTGCTTTCTTTTCATCGGTGCTGGCAGTTTTTTTAGCAGCGCGCTTTTTAGGTACTTTTGGCTCATCGGCCATATAGATCAAATCCTTTTCAAAAAATTAATTACTGCAGTTTTGCAGTATTTCTTCTTCAATTCCTCTGCTTAAAACCTAAATCTGTTTTGCAAACTTAAGTTGTAATACTTAAAAATTGTGACGTAATCGCGGCGTTGGATCTTTATCCTCGCGCTGATTGCGTAGTGGAAGTATCGCAGATGGTTTGGCTACCTGCCAACTTACCGTGATTTTAAGCGTGTTTAGCGAGTTCGAACATGGACATTTTGCAGCAAGCCCACGCCAATTAAATTAGCAAACATAGAGGATCCACCATATGAAAGAAATGGCAATGGCACACCAGTCATCGGCATCAATCCCATTGTCATGCCAATATTTTCAAAGCTTTGAAATGCAAACCAAGCAATTACGCCAATACATACCAACCTGCCAAATAAATCATTGGTATTTCTAGCAATCATAAAACCTCTAATAAAGATAATGCTGTAGAGCATCAAAATTACTGCGCAACCTAAGAAACCTAACTCCTCTCCCGCAACGGTAAAGATAAAGTCAGTTTGTTGTTCAGGCACAAATCGGCCATTGGTTTGTGGGCCATTAAATAATCCTTTACCCAAAAATCCACCTGAACCAATAGTGATTCTGGCTTGGCGCAGTTGATAACCACTTAATTGCGGATCAGCAGCGGGATCAATAAATGATTGCAAACGCTTAACTTGATAATCACTTACAACTCCTGCTTGCACCGCTACAAACCCACCGGCGAATGCAACGATCAATAAGCCAACCACCCAGCGAACTGGTGCACCTGATGCGCCGATCATCGCAACCACCGCTGCCGAAATAATTAAAACTGTTCCTAAATCGGGTTGTAGCAAAATTAATCCAACTGGGATTGCGGCAACTAATAATGATTTGGCAACATCAGAATCCGTTGGATCTCCCCTTAAATCTTTTCGCTCGGCAAGCACCATCGCCATGCCAACAATGATGGCAATCTTGGCTAGCTCTGCTGGTTGTAATTGAAAACCACCAGGGAATGCGATCCAAGCCTTTGCACTATTTACCGTGGTTCCGGCAACTAAGACAACTAATAATCCAAGTACGCCTGCACCCCAAACTAGTGGCGTGTAGGCACGAAGTAATCGGTAATCAATCAAGGTTGTGCCGTAGGCAAGAAGTGCACCAATTAAAATATTTAACACATGGCGCTTTAAGTAATACTCGGGGTCTAAATTATTTGCCTTAAACCATTCGCGGGTTCCGGCGTAAACTAAAAGTGTTCCAATAAATAAAAGTGCAATAACTGCGCCTAATAAAATCTTGTCAAAGTTAGCAAAATTATTACGGCCGGGGCGAGCTACCTTCACATTTGCACTCATTTAATCTTGCCCCCATTTACCATAACGCCAGTCAAATCAACCTCAACCTTTGATACCTTCTTCAAATCAACCTTTGCAATTGTAGTTGGCACACCATTTGGAAATATTTCTTTACCTGGCGCAAGCAAGGTTTGATAAATCTCTTTCACGCCAACACCAGATGTTGAAGCACCAAAACCACCTTGGCTAACCATCATCACAACTACATACTGTGGGTTTTCTGTTGGTCCGTAAGAGGCAAACCAGGAGGTGTCATCCTTTGTGCTGCCATTTGGATTCTTACCAAATACCTGACCAGTTCCAGTCTTGCCACTTACTGAAACCTTTAAGCCAGAGAATGCACCAGCTGCAGTTCCGCGAGTTACAACTGAGCGCAGTGCTTTATGTAAGAAATCCCAAGTAGATTGATCTGCATCAACCTTGCCCGCAATTATTGGTTTGAAATCCTTAATTACTTTTCCTTCTTGATCAACAATTGCACGTGCAATCTGTGGTTTATAAAAGGTTCCATTGTTGGCAATTGCTGAGTAAATCTGCGCCAACTTTAACGGTGTTACTAATGTGTCACCTTGGCCAATAGAAAAGTTAACCGCATCTCCAGCTCTAATTTTGTCGCCATCTATGCAGTTTTCACGAGCGATCTCAATTAGGTATGGCGTTAAATCAGATTTTTGCGCACGTGTTTTGTAATTACAGTAGAAATCTTTATTAGCGGCATACCAATCTTTTTTCCATTGACGATTTGGCAGCCGGCCAGATGATTCACTTGGTAGATCGATACCAGTGCTTTGCCCTACTCCAAATGCTTTAGCCGCATTAAAGAAGTAATCATTTGTTTTAGATTTTGGTTTTAAACCACCATCTCTAACCCATTCATCATAGGAAATTTGATACCAAAGTGAGTCACACGAGATTGCAATTCCTTGCTCAAGTGTTAATCGACCGGCGGCTACGCTGTCAAAGTTTTTGAATGCACGGTTACCAATCATTACCTCTGCTGGGCAGTTATAGGTTGTGTTTAAGTTATAACCAGCCTTAGCTGCTGCAACCACAGATACAGACTTAAATGTTGATGCAGGTGCATACAAGCCTTGAATCGCACGAGATAGCGCAGGCACTCCAGTTTTTTCACTAAACAAATCTGTTGCTTGTTTAACTGTTAAACCCTTTTGCCAAAGTGAAGGGTCATATGTTGGGTAAGAAGCCATCGCTAGTACTCGTCCAGTTTTAATCTCTAAAACAACTGCCGCACCAGAATCTCCTTTGTAACCAGATCCTCTTGCGCGAAGTACTGCACCCTTTAACGCTTTTTCAACTGCAGCTTGCAAATTTGAGTCAATATTTGTAATTAAGTTATTTCCAGCAATTGCTTTGGTACTTGTTGATTGTTTTGTAACTACCTCTTTGCGATTTACTAAAACAGTTCTGATGCCAGGAATACCACGTAGATACTCGTTATAGACAACCTCAAGTCCAGTCTTACCGATTACCTCACTGCGATAGTAATTCTTCTCTGGATTTTTTAAATCTTCATCAGATACTGCGCCCACATAACCAAGTACATGCGCAACATTCTCACCGGCAAGTGATGGATAACTTCTAATTGGAACTGAGGCGACCTCAATACCGGGAAATAGATCTGCATTCTCCATAATCTTTAACGCTTCATCCTTCGTCGCATTACCAATAATTGGAATTGGTTGATACCTAGTTCCATTCCAACATCCAGCGCGATTATCCTTTGGAAGTTCACCACACAATCTGGTGCGTTGAAAAACATCTGAGTACTCAAGTGAGAACAAAGTCGCCATTCTGGAAAGAACAGCTGATCCTTTATCTAATTGTTTATCCAAGGTAACTCGACTGACTGAAACCACTAAACCAGGTAGATCAATCACCATTGGTGTGCCATTTATATCAGTGATTGCACCACGTACTGCTGGTGTGATGATGTCTCGGCTTTGAATACTAAGTGCAGCCTCTTTATACCTATTTGAATCTAAGACTTGAATATAAAGCAGGCGACCAAAAAGTGAGGCAACTAAAGAGAATATTAAAGTTTGAAAAACAATTAAATTAAGCCTAGATCTAACACTCATATTAAATCTCTACTTGTAAGCAGGAGTTTACGGACCCTAATGATTACCGGTAAAAACACTGGTGTTATAAAAAATGTCCAAAGTGAGTTAACAACAATTACTCCTAAATTAAATCTAAATCCACCATTCCCCTGGCCAAGTAATAAACCAAGAAATAAAAAGGTTAAATAAGAAAGCGCTGCTGCTACCGATAAAAATGAAACAAAGGCCAGCGGTCGATCTGTGAAATCACCAATTGCCTCCCGGTTAATTGAGAATAAGTAACCCATAAATGTCATGGCAAGCGCCCATTGACCAAATGGCGTAACCGCCGATGGTGCTAAATCCAAAATTAAGCCGCCGATAAAACCAAAAACCAATGCACCGGTGCGATCCTCAAATGCCATCAAGGCAAGTAAAACTGCTACGTAAAGTGAGAAGCCATGCCATGGAAAGTGAATTTGAGAGATCAAACTTTCTTGGATAAAGAAGGTTATAAGTAAAAATAGTGAGGTATTTATTAATCGCAGCTGACTCATTTATAAATTTACTTTGTAGGCGAAGGAGTTGGAGTTGGTGTAACTAACACAGTCACAACTGGCTGTGGCTTTGGATATATCGATTCTCTTGCTGGTTGATTTGGTGCGGTAATTACAACCGCTACTACCCCAACCTTTTCCAGATCGGTTATGCCATCAACATCTGCATTTTGCGTAATTGATGATGCATTACTTTGCACAGTATTTACAACACCAACTGGAACTCCCGGAACAAAGGGTCTGTTACCTTCACTGCCTCGCGCTATTAAAACATCACCTTTTTTAATTTCACCAGTTGTATCTAGCAATTGCAATAGGTAGGAGTTTCCACCTTGACCTGAGATAACACCGATTGCTTGAGATCCTGCAATTCGTACTCCAATTTTAAATGTCGGATCACTCATCAATAAAACAATTGCACTATTGGCAGTAACACTCTTTACAACACCAACTAGACCTGAATCTGAAATAACAGTCATATTTCTTTCGATACCAGAGGATGAACCGGCATCGATTGTAATGGTTTGTTTAAAGGTTGAGTTTGATCCGCGGTTAATTACTCGAGCAGCCACAACTTGATAGCCTCCACGTCCTGCTAAATCTAGGACACCTTTTAATTGATTTAACTGGCCAGCAATATCCTCATTAACTGCTGCTTGTGCCGTTAATTTATCTACCTGAGAATTTAAATCTGCAATTTTCTTTCTAGTATTTCCAAGATTTTTTACATCCCCAAAGAAGTTACCAACTGGTGAAAATACTCTTGAGAAAAATCCTTCAACTGGTGATAAAACAGTTTGCGTACCGCTGCGTAGTCCGCCAGCTAAATTAACTCCGCGCAGATCTAAGGTAATTAAAAATAATGCTGAAACTAATAGCAGGACTAGAAGTAATCTTGATCGATCACTGCCGCCTCTTGCCATAGTTAATTAAACCCCAAACTTATTAAGAATTTAGGTTAGCGACGAGGCTCGGAGATCAATACCTTCTCAAGAGCTTCAAACTCTTCAATACATTTTCCAGATCCTTCTGCAACCGCTTGCAGTGGACGCTCAGAAATATGAATAGGCATTCCAGTTTCATGGCGAAGACGCTCATCTAATCCACGAAGTAATGCACCACCGCCAGTTAGCACAATGCCTCGATCCATAAGATCTGAGGCAAGCTCTGGAGGAGTTTTATCAAGTGTGCTCTTTACCGCATTGATAATTGCATTTACTGGCTCTTCCAATGCTTTACGAATATCAGCAGATGTCACCAAAATTGTTTTTGGCAGTCCAGTTGCTAAATCGCGACCACGAATTTCCGCATCTGGCTCACCTGGAAGTGGAAAGGCTGAACCAATTGCCATCTTAATTTCTTCAGCGGTGCGCTCTCCTAGTAGTAATGAGAACTCACGCTTTACCCAATTAATAATTGCTTGATCTAATTCATCGCCACCTACGCGAATTGAAAGTGCAGTAACAATTCCACCAAGTGAAATAACCGCAACTTCAGTTGTTCCGCCACCAATATCAACCACCATATTTCCAGTTGGTTCGTGGATTGGTAGATCGGCACCAATTGCTGCTGCCATTGGCTCTTCAATAATGTAAACCTTACGAGCTCCAGCTGCGTAGCCCGCATCCTTAACAGCGCGTTGTTCAACACCAGTAATTCCTGATGGCACACAAACCACAATACGTGGCTTAGCTAAGTAACGACGCTTGTGTACCTTTTGAATAAAGTACTTAAGCATGCGCTCGGTTGTATCGAAATCTGCAATAACACCATCTTTAAGTGGACGGATCGCAACAATATTTCCTGGTGTACGACCAATCATTCGCTTTGCTTCCAGACCAACAGCAAGGATCTGGCCGTTGTCTTGGTTAACTGCAACTACTGATGGCTCATTTAGAACAATGCCACGACCACGAACATAAACAAGTGTGTTTGCTGTTCCTAGATCTACCGCCATATCGCGACCGATCCAAGACATTCTGTTCTGACTCTTGCTCATCTATTCCCCTTGTTTATTTCGTCGTTTGTTAGTTACCGAAAAAAATCTTTATTTCGCGCTCAGCTGATTCTGATGAATCACTGCCATGCACAATATTTTGTACAACCTTTGTTCCCATATCGCGTGCCAAATCACCACGAATAGTTCCTGGCTCTGCAGTTGTTGGATCTGTAGTTCCTGCAAGCTTTCGAAAACCTTCGATAACTCTTTCGCCCTCTGCCACCATCGCCACAATTGGACCTGACATCATGAACTCCATGAGTGGTTCATAAAATGGTTTGCCCTCATGTTCAGCGTAATGCTTTGCAAGAAGTGTGCGATCTGCAGTTAACATTTTTAAGTTAGAAACTTTGTAACCTTTACGTTCTACACGTGCAATTACCTCGCCAACCAAACCGCGCTTTACGCCATCTGGTTTAACTAAAATCAAGGTTTGCTGAGAACTCATTTGCGCATTCTACGGCCCTTTTTCAATGGTGAAAAATTAAAGGCTTATTTACCTGCTAAACCATCTCTTTCAGCGATTAATCTCGCCTTTATTGCCTCACCCTTTCGGCCCAGGTATAAAGCTGCGATCCAAAGACCACCAAATAGTGCACCCATAAAGTACATCTGCGAAACAACTAAACCATAAGCAATTAATCCAAATTGCAACACTGATCCAATTAAATATCCAGATTTTCTTTTTAATAATCCAGCGGTAATGAATAATAAAAAGGAAAGTAGGGATCCCAACCAAAGTGCGGTGGTAGATGCATCACCCATCGCAATTAATAGGGCAAAGCCCATTAATAATGACTCCATTACCAATACTGCAGCAGCCATGACTCTCATTTAATTACCACCAAAGATACTTCGCACAATTGCTCTACCCTCTCCAGCTGTGACAACTGATCCAGTTACAAGTACTGCGCTCACGCCATCATTTACCTGATTGGAAAGATTAGCTTTTTCTGTGGCATATGTAATTGCCCCACGCAGCTCTGGAATAACCTCGATTTGTTCTGGTGCAAAAAACTGTGATGCGATCTTGCCTAACTCATTTGCTGATAGTGCTCTGGTGGATGAACTTTGGCTAACTACCAAGTAATCAACAACCTGACTTAACTCTGCCAATATTCCAGCAGCATCCTTATCGCCTAGAACTGCAACCACGCCAATTACAGTTTCAAAATCAAACTCAGAATTAATTGTGGTTGCAATTGCCTTTGCGCCATGCGGATTGTGTGCAGCATCGATAATTACCGTTGGATCGCGATGGATAACTTCACATCTGCCAGGAGATGCGACTTTGCTAAATGCACTTCGCACCAACTCTGAATCCAATTGCACGCCCGCAAAAGCTTCAACAGCGGCAAGTGCCACCGCTGCATTATTTGCTTGATGAGCGCCATAAAGTGGCAAGTAGATATCTTCGATTAATCCATACAAACCATTGATCGCAATTAATTGTCCACCAACTGCGATTGCGCGATTGGCAACGGAAAACTCAATACCTTCACGGAATGGAATTGCCGCAACC
>Ga0209085_1002165_pt1 | contig 11327 bp, 9 predicted proteins | sample C_131016_EF_Meta_FD_187310 | JGI IMG/M metagenome (GOLD analysis project Ga0209085, IMG submission 187310) | Freshwater microbial communities from Lake Croche, Canada to study carbon cycling - C_131016_EF_MetaG (SPAdes) (version 2) | ecosystem: Environmental > Aquatic > Freshwater > Lake | place...
CCAGCTATTATTCCATAATGCTCTAGATCTTGTACGTCTATGTTGACTTCTGTATTCATATTTTTTGTTCTTTTAAATCTACTTTATCTAAAATAACTTTTTTCCATTTTAATCTGCTGAATGTAGGGCAGAATGTAAGTTACAATAGTTGAATAATTTGGTTATGGTGAAACTCTTATTTGAAGAGGTTTTTAGAGGTACCATTAAAAATAAGTGTGGTGAACCCCTTAATTTATTTAAACGCTCAATGGTTTTCAATCACGTTCAAAAAAGGTGACTTTTAATGACAGACCTCGGACAAAGGGCTTTGGAATATCACGAATACCCAAAACCTGGTAAACTTTCGGTGGAATCTTCCAAACCATGTACGACGCAGGCAGATCTTTCGCTGGCCTACACACCAGGTGTAGCCGTACCAGTTATGGAAATCTATCGAGACCCTGAAAATGCCTATCGGTACACTAACAAAGGTAATCTGGTAGCAGTAATTACTAATGGAACTGCTGTATTGGGATTGGGTAATGTTGGCGCACTTGCTGGTAAACCAGTAATGGAGGGCAAAGCTGTGCTATTTAAGCGTTTTGCCGGTATAGACGCATTTGATATAGAAGTAAATGCCCCTTCAGTTGAAAGCTTTATTGAAACTGTAGTGAACATTGCTCCTACTTTTGGAGGAATCAACCTAGAAGACATTGCTGCACCTGATTGCTTTCGTATTGAAAGAGAACTTCGCGAACGGCTGGATATTCCTGTATTTCACGATGACCAACATGGCACAGCCGTTATCGTCAGTGGAGCCTTACTGAATGCGCTAGATTTACAAGGTAAAGACCTGAGTTCGGCAAAAATCGTCTTCTTAGGCGCAGGTGCAGCAGGTGCAGCTACAGCTAGACTGCTTAAAGTTATGGGTGCTAATGATGTTACGATGGTTGACATCAAAGGCGTGATCAATAAGACACGTGCTGACCTAGATAAACTGCCTGCTGATTTGGCGAGAGACACAGTTGCTCAAACATTAGCCGATGTGATGTCTGGCGCTGATGTATTTATCGGTGTTTCAGCAGCAAACGCATTGCCTCCAGAGTTGTTAAAAGCGATGGCTCCAGGTCCTGTTGTATTTGCACTAGCGAATCCTGATCCTGAAATCTTCCCTGATCAGGCATATGCTATCCGTGACGATTTGATAATGGCTACAGGTCGCTCAGATTTTCCCAATCAAGTCAATAATGCCCTGTGCTTTCCCTATTTGTTTCGCGGGGCGTTGGATGCACGTGCCAAGCAAATTACCCAATCTATGCAAATTGCAGCAGCAAAAGCATTGGCTGCTCTAGCACGTGAACCAGTACCTCAAAGCGTTCTAGATGTTTACAAAATTACAGAACTTAAATACGGCAAAAATTACATTATTCCAAAACCATTCGACCCACGTTTAGTAGAGACCATCCCGTCTAGTGTAATTGAGGCGTGGAATAGGGATTCTTGAACCAACCACAAAAGACCTACAGCAAATTCTGCTCTAAGCTTCTACGCATTTAAGTTACCTACTCTTCAATCCTACCCACACCCTACCCCCTACAAGAGAGCTAAAACGCATTGAAAATGCGTTTTAGCTTATCTCATTTGTTGTCTTTGACGAAGAAGAGCCGACGTAGATTGGGATCAACTTTAGGAGTAACTTCTTGCATAATTTTCCGCGACTGAGAAGGGTCAAAATTATAGCTAAAATTGTCGCGCAATTTATTGACTCTGTTTTCTGTTTCTTGAATCTCTTGATTCATTTCTTGTATTTCTTTTTGCTGTTTTAATTGATAGGGAATCAACTTAAATAGAGCGATGAGAGCTATAACCGATAAAGTACTATTTGCAAATATTCTCAGGACGATTTCTCTAGCTATTCTTCGATTGGCTTTTGTACTACGAACTCTGGTTGTCCGTCTGTTTTTCGCTACGTATTTGTGTTCTACAGCATTCATGATTTTTGACGATAATTCAATAACCAGCATTTTTAGTCTCCATATTACAACAGTAAGATGCGAAAGAGCCAAAAGAGGAATCAACCCATCTCTTACAGGATGCTTTTTGCTATATCAACGAATCAAGACAATATTTAGAGCGATATCTAGATAGAATAATTGGAACTTGGTTATTTATGACGCTACGGGAAAATTATGCCACGCCGCAACGATATACAAAAGATCTTACTGTTAGGTTCTGGTCCGATTGTCATTGGACAAGCCTGTGAATTTGATTATTCAGGAACACAAGCTTGTAAAGCACTCAGAGAGGAAGGTTACGAGGTAATTCTTGTAAACTCCAATCCTGCCTCCATTATGACCGACCCAGAAATGGCTAACAGAACCTACATAGAACCTCTCACCCCAGAGATAGTTGAAAAAATTATCATCAAAGAACGTCCCGATGCACTACTGCCAACGATGGGAGGACAGACAGCTTTAAACCTAGCTGTAGCTCTCTCTAAAAACGGCACCTTAGAAAAATATAACGTAGAACTGATTGGGGCTAAATTGCCAGCTATTGAAATGGCAGAAGATCGAGAACTCTTTAAAAATGCCATGAACCGCATCGGAGTTCCCGTCTGTCCTTCCGGTATTGCCACTAATATTGACGAAGCGAAAGCAATCGCCCTAGAAATTGGTTCCTATCCTCTGATCATTCGTCCTGCCTTTACTTCTGGTGGTACAGGTGGGGGGATTGCTTACAACCAAGAAGAATATGAAGAGATGGCACAGTATGGGATGGACTGTTCACCAAGTTCTCAAATACTAGTAGAAAAGTCCCTCATCGGTTGGAAAGAATACGAACTAGAGGTAATGAGGGATTTAGCTGATAACGTTGTGATCATCTGCTCAATTGAGAACTTTGATCCTATGGGTGTACATACAGGAGACTCCATCACTGTAGCACCGGCCCAAACCTTAACTGATAAAGAATACCAAAGACTGAGAGACTATGCTAAAGCCATCATCAGAGAAATAGGGGTAGAAACAGGTGGGTCTAATATTCAGTTTGCCATTAACCCAGAAAATGGCGACTTAATCGTCATTGAAATGAATCCCCGCGTCTCTCGTTCTTCAGCTTTAGCTTCCAAAGCAACTGGTTTTCCCATTGCGAAATTTGCCGCTAAACTAGCAGTCGGCTATACCCTAGATGAAATTCCCAACGACATCACCAAAAAAACCCCAGCTTCTTTTGAACCAACAATAGACTATGTGGTAACCAAAATCCCTCGTTTTGCCTTTGAGAAGTTTCCTGGTTCAGAACCTATCCTAACTACTCAAATGAAGTCTGTAGGGGAAGCAATGGCCATAGGTCGCACTTTTTGTGAATCCTTTCAAAAGGCCTTAAGGTCTCTAGAAACAGGCCGCTTTGGCTTTGGTTGTGATCGCCAAGAAATGCTACCCAATCTCTCACAGATTAAATCTAGTTTAAGAACCCCCAACCCTGAACGAGTTTTTACTATTCATCAAGCACTAAAACTGGGAATGACAGTTGAAGAAATCCATGAATTAACTGGGATTGATATTTGGTTTCTCGACAAACTGCAAGAGCTTCTAGAAACAGAACTATTCCTCAAACAGACCCCCCTAAAATCTCTCACATTCGCCACCATGCTTTTAGTCAAGCAGAAGGGCTTCAGTGACCGACAAATAGCCTTTGCGACTAACACCAATGAGGATGAGGTAAGAGAGTATCGCAAGCAATTAGGCGTTATTCCTGTTTATAAATTAGTTGATACCTGTGCTGCTGAATTTGAAGCTTTGACCCCTTATTACTACTCTACCTATGAAGTAGGCGAGACAGAGGTGATTCCTTCCGAGCGTTCTAAGGTGATGATTTTAGGTGGTGGACCAAATCGGATCGGACAGGGTATCGAATTTGACTACTGTTGTTGTCATGCCGCTTATTCTTTGAGTGCAGCTGGCTATGAGACAATCATGGTTAATTCTAATCCAGAAACTGTCTCCACAGACTATGACACTAGCGACAGGCTCTATTTTGAACCTCTCACGAAAGAAGACGTTCTCAATATCCTTGAAGCAGAAAACCCTCTAGGTCTCATTGTGCAGTTTGGCGGACAAACACCCCTCAAACTAGCTGTTCCTCTACAAAAGTATCTCCAAAGTCCTAATTGTCCTGTGACTACTAAAATTTGGGGGACTTCACCTGATTCTATTGATAAGGCTGAAAACCGAGAGCGTTTTGAGAAAATCTTGCGGGAGTTAAATATCTCACAACCCGCTAATGGGATGGCTAGAAATTATGAAGATTCTCTGGTTGTTGCTCAAAAAATCGGCTATCCTGTGGTCGTCAGACCTTCTTATGTATTAGGAGGAAGAGCAATGGAGATAGTCTATTCTGATGAAGAACTCCAACGCTATATGAAGTATGCTGTACAAGTTGAACCAGACCACCCAATCTTAATTGATAAGTTCCTCGAAAATGCCATTGAGGTAGATGTAGACTGTCTCTCGGATCAAACTGGCAAGGTGGTGATCGGTGCCATTATGGAACATATCGAAGAAGCAGGTATCCACTCAGGAGACTCAGCCTGTTCTATCCCCTATGTCAGTCTTCCTGAACCAGTATTAGCTACTATTCGGAAGTGGACTGTTGAACTGGCTAAGTCTCTGCAAGTAGTTGGTCTGATGAATATTCAATATGCTGTACAAGGAGAACAGGTGTATATTTTAGAAGCTAATCCGCGTGCTTCTCGAACTGTTCCCTATGTCTCTAAAACCACAGGGGTTCCCCTAGCTAAAATAGCTTCTCTAGTGATGGCTGGAAAAACTCTAGAGTCGCTTGGGGTAATCTCAGAACCTGTTACTAAGCACGTGGCTGTTAAAGAGGCTGTGTTACCCTTCCTGAAGTTTCCTGGCGCTGATACCCTCTTAGGTCCGGAAATGCGCTCTACAGGTGAAGTAATGGGGATAGATAGTGATTTTGGTAAGGCTTTTGCTAAGGCAGAAATAGCAGCAGGAGTTAATTTGGCTGCTACGGGAACAGTTTTTGTCTCTGTCAGCGATCGTCACAAGCAAGCCATTATTCCTATTGTGGTTGATTTGATTAACCTAGGTTTTCGGGTCGTGGCTACTACGGGGACTCGTAAAGCCTTAAAAGATCATGGCATTGATGTTGAGTTAGTTCTGAAAGTACATGAAGGTCGTCCTCATGTGATTGACTGGATTAAAAACCAACAGATACAATTCATTGTCAATACTCCAGGTGGTAATGATTCTAAAGAAGATGGTCGCACAATACGTCGCACAGCTTTAGATTACAAACTGCCCATTATTACAACTATTGCAGGTGCTAAAGCCACTGTAGCTGCTATTCGTTCCCTCCAAGAGCAACCTTTAGAGGTTAAAGCTTTACAGGATTATATGAAGGAATAGGGAATAGGGCGAGTGGGCGAGTGGGGGTCTTTTCTCCCTCTGCCTCCTGCCTTCCCCTATGGTCCTGAAAAAATAGCATCTTCAATATCTTGTCTACTTAAGGAGTATTTATATGACCGTCTGATATCTGTGCCATCTGCGGCCGCAGCTAAATAATAGACGGTTATTTCTTCTATGTCTAAAATGATTTTCGCTTTCCATCTTGAATTAATATCTCTCTGCTCAAAATTCCAGAGAGGCAGGTTATCGGGGTCTTGAACAGCGCCTAAATCTTTTAGCCATTGTTCTATGTCAGGCAGAGTATGATTATACAGGGGAGTTTGAGACTCAGGAAGTTGCATAAGGTGGGGGTTTTAGTTAAAATATTTATTGTTTGAGTGCGAAAAAGTACCTCTGATATATCCTAGCAAAGACTTTTGTCTATAAGAAGACTCTAAAAGTTAGCCAAAAGATTCAAGTCAATAGCGATTTCGTGAAAAAATAGCTTAGTCTACCTAGGAGTAAACATTCTATATTTTGATTAATATTTAGTCCATTTACTATAGCAACGGGCTGTAATATAGTAAGGGTGAAAAATTTCTAGGAAATGACTTTGAATGGTTTTGAAGAAATGATCTACAATTTTAGGATCATCTACATGAAAAGGATGTTCTTGATTAAATCCTTTGAAAAAACACCAGTTAACAATCACTTTCCCGTCTGATTTGAGAATTTCATGAAATTGTAGTAGTTGAGTGCTTGGATCTGATAAATGTTCCAAAACATCAAAACATATAATTGTTTCAAAGGTTTCTTCTACAGGTATTCTCTCACAAATAATAATTTTGTTATTTAACCCTAACTGTTCAACTCTATAAGCTACAAAATCGCGATTAATAGAGTTAATGTCACAGTATATTACTTGTTCAACTTTTGGGCAAAGAGCAGCAGCAATTGTATGAGTACCAATACCACCACCAAAATCTAAGACTTTACCCTGAGCATGATCTACAATTAATCTTAGTGTATCTTGAATATAATCAGAACTGTTTAAATGCCATTCTCCTAAATCAAATAAATAGAGTTCTCCTATTTTGTCACGATAAAACGATTCTGTATTTTCCCATTGGAAATTTTGATAGCCTAAGTTAGCTAATTTTTCATTACCTAATTTTAGGTTTAGTTCTAGTGTTTTTAAATCTAAATGTAAAAATTCTTGTAGATGCTGTTTGAGATTAAATAAGTCTTTCCAATAACTGCTTAAAAATTGAGAAACTGATAATTTGCTCATAACTTAAATTAATATTTTGCTTAATCTTTTCGGTTCTGTTGTAAAAAAGATAGTCTTCAAGGGCGTTATTGAATAAATCAAAAATTGCTATTGCTAAATATTCTCTTATAATGTTGAATACTAAGTTCTACAAGACTTTGTGAATTATAGCATGTTTCCATCTCCATGCTATATCACCTGTAAATAATTCGTTGATGGTTAGGCAGATTTCAATATACTTTTGCCAATCAAAAGAGAACTTCCCATGTAAGGTTTTAATAGATATTTTACCAGTACAATTACACTTGAGTTTCAGTTTTTTTAATCTGTTGCTTGTTTTAATTTGTAACACGTCTGTAAACAATCTTCTCAAACCAAGACTCTAAACGTTTACCGAAAGATTCAAGTGAGTAAAGGAGTTCAGCTTGCTGTCGGCATACTGAACGATTTATTTGATCTAAACGTGAAACGGAAGCTACTAATTCTTTTATATTATTAGGTTCAACTAACCAACCAGTCTTACCATCTTCCACAATTTCAGATGGTCCACCTCTTTTGTAAGCGATTACAGGTACGCCGCAAGCTAAGGCTTCTATGGCTACATTCCCAAAAGCCTCTATCCAATGTGGTGTTATCAAAACTGCTCGGCAACGGCCTAACTCGTCCTGTAGTTTATCTGTGCGAAAAAAGCCTCTATACTCTACAGGAGCATTTGGATAGCTTGCACAGACTTTATCCCAATAAATAAGATCTTGTTTTAACCCGAAAATTTTCAGAGGTATCTTAGTTATCTCGGACACAGCAAAGGCATCTTCTAATCCTTTTTCTGGAGCGATGCGTCCAACCCAAGCTATATAATCTTCTGGGTTCTCACAAAAATGATATTGAGACATATCCAGACCATTAAAAATACAAATAAGTTTATCATGGAAGGAAAATGAAGCTGCTTGTGTTTTTCCATGCACGGCAACACTGTCAGGAAATTGATCTAAAACCTTTTCAATTGCCTTATCCATAGCATTTGTCAAAGAACTCATACTAATTAAATGAGCGACAGGGCGTTTCAGGAAAGGTGTTAAATACAGAGGAAGCCAATCATAAGAAAAATTGACAATTAAATCATAATCTTCTTGAACTTGACGCACATAATCCCACATATTAGCTAACACAGAATCACTAGGGATGAGCACTGGATCTATTCTATTTTGGTTTTGTGTGGGTATCTGTAAGTCTCCACTTATTTCCTGGACGGAAACACCTTCTAATTGTGAGTTAATTGGGGCAATAACCTTTACAGTATGACCTCGTTTTTGTATCGCTTTCGCTGCATTGTCTAGGGTTAGTTCTACTCCGCCGCCCAACCCCGTACTTAGAGCACCGATGGGAGTAGATACAAATAATAATTTTGAGTTAATTTTCATATTTTATTCGGTATTTCAGATTCATTTTCACGCTAAGGTAGTGTTATAAATTAAGGCTGATTCTAGATAAGCAACTTTCGTTGTTACAATGTAAATTACGCCTCGATTTTTCATGTTCAAACACCATATTATTACAGAGAAATATTCTCTAGAACAGTTTTAGTAATGCTGGTTTCTGCTCTTGAATAAATATAGGTTTCAGGGGCTGTTATTGACTTAATTTTAAAAACTTTTTCGGCTCTATCCCAAAATTCTGTATCTTCTGCATAAGGTATATTCTTAAATCCTTTTAATTCAAAAAATACACTTCTCTTCCCAAAAAATGTTGGCCCCAAAACGCATTTTCTGAGATTAATTGTTTTTGTTGGTTGAAAATAATCTGCGACAAAAATTTCTTCTTCCCAAGCAGCGCCACCTTGAATTAAGTCAATTTCTGTAAAGTTTCTCATATATTTGATACGTGACTCTAGATGGCTAGGTTTGTATGTATCATCGCTATCAATAAAAGTTATATATTTCCCAAATGATGCCTGAATTCCAACATTTTTAGCATAACCTAGTTTTCGATTTTGATGTTTTATATAACGGATATTTCTGAAGTTCTCTAAATATGAATTAACCACTTCATAGGTTTGATCAGAACTACCATCATCCACAATAATTAATTCCCAATCTTGAAAAGATTGTCTAAATACACTATCAATACATTTTTTTAAGTATTGCTCTCGATTATATGTACATAAAATTACGGATATTTCTGGATTTATGTCAAAATTCATAGGACTCATAATTAATAAATTTTTTTATGTAGTATTTAAACTTATTTTTGAGCTAGTATACAGGTGGCTACAGGATAATCTGCATGAAAAGCATCTAATTCTTCAGTGGTTAGTTCTTCTACTGCAATACCATGATAACTTGCTATAACAGTAATTGGATTTCCATAAACGTATAATTTTTGCTGAGAATAGTTTCTAAAGATCCAAGCCAACCCATCTGGTAAAGGTCTCCAATAGTCAAAAGGAGTAGCATGAAGTCTTATCGAACTTGGAACCATCGCAAAACATTTACCTCCTGGTTTCAGCCATTTATAAATATTCTCTACAGCTATCCAAGGTGCATAACAATGTTCTAAAACATTAAAGATAATTACTGAATCTAAAGAATCAGGTTCTATAAGTGATGTATTGTGCACATCTCCAATTATATCTACACCTGGGCCTTCCTCCATATTCAGAATACGATATGAATCACCTAGATTAACTGAATAAAAATCCTTGTCTTTTGGGGTTCCCCCTATTTCTAATATATTCCCAGTAATTTGAGTTTTAACATCCTCTATAAATTTACTTAAATAATATCTATCTACAGGAGTTCCTCTTGTGAGTCCAAAAGCTTGACAAATAGGCACTGTTTTCTTTAAATCACCCCAGTCCAAAGAACCTTTAACAGGTGATAATAAGCCCATTATTTCTAATTCTTTAACTCTTTTACTGAATTGGTCTAGGGTTTTAATAGACTCTAGATCATCATCTAATTGACATTGAGAAAATAATCCTAAAAGAACTTGATAAGTTTCTTGGCTTAATAAACCCAGTTCAAAAACCATTTCTTTTTCAATAAAACTCCTAAATCCTTTGCCAAAAACTGTGACATTTCCCTCTTTTAAAAAGATTATAGCATCTGAGATAGTGTCCTGATATTGGGTTAATTCTGAAATTACTTTTTCAGAAACTAAGCTATACTTAATTTTTTGGAATATTTCATAAGCCTTCTCTAAAGAATGTGCATGTACAAAGATTTCAAGTATTAATAACCATGACTTAATTTGAACTATTTCTGCTTTTCTTTGACTCCAAGCAAAAATAGCATACAATTGAGAGTCTTCTAATTTTAAAAAGGCATTAGTTGTATATTTTTTAGTTAGCATTATCTTATAATATAATTTTGAAATTCATTATCTCGCCTCTCAATCTCTGAAACAGCAGCACCATATTTCTTCACTAGTAAAATCATCATCCCTAACTTTTCAGGTTTGAATTCATCATCGGACTCAAGCGATACTATATACTGCCCCTTAGCCAGTTTCAGTCCTTTATTTCCAGCACTACTTGCATCTGAACCAAATTTATTTGTTTATCGTACATATCATTCTACCTCAAAATTTGACAATAATTTTGAGAGATTGCACTAATAATAATCATTTCCCAATCCCAATAATTTTGAGAGATTGCACTAATAACCGCTCTTTTACAGAAATTTGAGACCAGATAAGCTACAAAACTAGGGGGAGGGGCGGGTGCCCCGCATGGGTTTTGGCTTTTGAATTGTAGCTTAATAGAGCATAATTTGCTGTAATAGTTTTTTCAGCTTTATAAGCAGGGGTTACCACCAGGAGCGTTTGTTGTCGAAGAATTCCATTGGTTCGTTACAAATCTCCAAGATTTTATTTTCAATCACCTATTGATTTTTATTGTGTGATAATGTTAAATTTCATTAGGTTCTTAGGTAGATTTGAGGGGAAAAAGTTACAGTGTCAAAAAAAAATAGTATTTTTTTAGTATTCAGTGCATTTTTGGGAGCAACTTTAACCTTATTGATAATTAATAAGGCTCAAGCAGATACAGTAGTAAGAAAGAATGTCAATAAAAATTTTATTCAAATTAACAACTCTCAAGAACAGATAACAAGTGTTAATGAACTACGTGACGTAGCCCCTACAGACTGGGCGTATGAAGCATTACGGAGTTTAGTAGAACGATATGGCTGTATTGTAGGTTATCCTGACCGCACTTTTCAAGGGAACAAACCTCTATCACGTTGGGAATTTGCCGCAGGTTTAAACGCTTGTTTAAATGTCATGGAACGTTTGGTTCAAGAAAGTGCCATAAGCAAAGAAGATATTGATAAACTCAAAAAACTTGCTCAAGACTTTAAAACAGAATTAATAGCTCTTGGGGCGAAAGTAGATAATTTAGAAGGACGTGTTTCTTTTCTTGAAAATCACCAGTTCTCTACTACAACTAAATTATATGGAGAGGTAATTTTCTCATTAGCGGGAGCTTCTACTTCTAGTAATCAAGCAGTCTTTCAAAACCGTGTGCGTTTAGACCTAGTGGTCTGTCAAGAACTAATAGTCGGATAAAGACGCTTCAATTTAATCCGAGCATCTTTGGTAGTAAATTGCCAATCTGTTTTAGAGGAGATTTGATTTCTATTGTTTTCCCAAGCAGCAACTTCGTC
>Ga0209085_1002167_pt1 | contig 11326 bp, 20 predicted proteins | sample C_131016_EF_Meta_FD_187310 | JGI IMG/M metagenome (GOLD analysis project Ga0209085, IMG submission 187310) | Freshwater microbial communities from Lake Croche, Canada to study carbon cycling - C_131016_EF_MetaG (SPAdes) (version 2) | ecosystem: Environmental > Aquatic > Freshwater > Lake...
GCTTCAGATACAGGTTTCATTTGCGTTTTAGTTTTTAGGTTCATTACGTGAGCCACAACTCCTGCCACGATAGTTTTGGGAGTGTGTTCAAATTCATCTTCAGATTTTGTAGCAATAATGTCCAGCAGTTCCATAATTTTGCACCGCTGGGAATCGTTCAGTTTCATAGAGGCACATAGCCTTTCGGCAATTCCAATTTGGGTTTGCAGAACAGTATTATCAGTCTTTGAAAAGTGAGTAATCGCTTTACATAGGGAACGAATGTTCACTGTGAAGAGCGTCGCTATTTCCTCGTGGCTACGAGGAACGCCGTGATTACGGCAAGTAACGAATACAGATGCACCCATGAGCGCACGACGAGTTTCTCCGCGTACTTTCTGGGCTTCTTCCAAATTTTTATAAATCGCACAAGCTTCTTGAACTATTGCTTTGGGTAGACCTGCGTGTGTACACGACAATTGAATTGCATCGAAAATACTCATCCAAGATCTCTGGTTATTTGAGGATTGTGACCAGCAAGAAAGGCGCTGGATTGATTTCATTTCGGGAGACATGATACCTTTGTAAGAAACAATACATCCATACGAATGTTCGGGCAAGAGATCTGACGTAGCAAATCCTGCGCGACATTTATCTTCTCCTTTTCCAGCTTCATAATTTCTCCATTCTGCAGTTTCATCGATGTATCGGGTAGTAATAAGTCCGCATTTCTCGCAAACATGTTCGCCTTCGTCCACAATGAAAGAATGCGAGCACTCCATGTTTGTACTTCAAGGACTCGCTTTTTTAGTATTCGTTTTAACCGAACTAAAAAACATTTTCATAACCGACCAATTTGGAGGAATGTATCTGACAATATGTTTATGAATAAATTCTTCATATAAATATTTTATCTTTAAGCTTAGTTGTTCCAGAAACAAGAACATGGCAAATGCAAAGAAGAGACCTGAAATGTATGTGTCAATCAAAATATCCATAGATTTTGAGACGGGGAAAATGGGGGCATAATCTCGAATCACATAGGTTGTCCAGAAGGCTACAGTACCGATAATTCCAAGTTCTACAAAAATATCTCCTAGCTGGTAAGCAGTATTTTCAGATTTCCACGTTTCATCGCAGTCATCAAATAAGTGATAAAGAAGTACCGATAATAAAAGACCTATAAATGTATAAAAAACTGCTAAAATACAAATATTCAGAGTTCCGTAAAGAACCGTTTCCATTATCTTAATCAGTAACTTTTAAAATAATAACACCTCCTCCGATCATTGCAATCGCCACAAAGTCATGGAAGTGAAGCTTTTCTTTAAAGTAGAGAACACCAACTGTAGTAGTTGCCATCACAGATAAGCCAGACCACAAAGCGTTGGTAAACGCCAGTCCTGTCATTTTAAATGTTTGAACCAACATTCCCCCTACACCGACATAAAGAAGAACACCCAACAAAAAGAACCTCCAGTCATTCAATGACGATTTAAAACAGCTCATTGCACACGTTTCTAATCCAACAATTACCAGAACATACACTAGGATAATTAAATATTGACTCTTCATTTACATATTCGGTGACACAAAAGAAGGATCATATACTTGTGGACGATAGTTTGTTGTGAGAATTGACTTTCCGCCGTCTCGAGTTTTTACAGGTTTCATCCACGATATGAATAGTGTATTATTTTCAACAATCCATACCCAGTAACCTGCTTTAGCAAACTCAGAAACTAGAAACTCTACTGCATCTTTTATTGGGTAAAGAGGGTACCCAAATACATACGAAGGAACTTCATACACAATGTATGGAGCGTTTGGAGAATGTGTGGCATGAGTACGTATCTTTGATTGAATTTGAGCAATTATTGGATTCATTGCCGCCATCCTGTTTGATTTGCGCTCTTCCTGTTCATCCCATACGTCACGGGCTTTCATCATCTTGACTTTATTAAAGACAAAGAATGCCTTTCACAACACTTACCCTGGGGGGTGGAGGAACTAAAGGTATTTTGCACGTAGGTGTGTTACTTGAATTGCAAAAGTATCAACCATTGGTATTTCCAGGAGGAGTGTATGGCGTATCTGTCGGATCAATTATTGCTACTTATCTCGCATTTGGATTACCATTTAACCGAGAATCGGTTGAAAAATTCAAGCATATGTTTTGCCCTTCATTTTTTGTAGATGAAATTGATTTCCCGAAACTGGCTCAGAGTTACGCTTCAAAAGGTTTGGTTGGAACCGAAAAACTCTGCAATTCTCTCGAGTCTGTTTTTAATGAATACGGTATAAATATTAGAACAACCAAATTATCTGATGCAAAGATGCCATTGTACATTATTGCATCAAATTTGACAAAAGCTAAACCTACTATTTTTTCAGGGGACGTTCTTCTTGTAGACGCACTCAGATGCTCATGTGCCATTCCTGGAGTTTTTAAGCCTCAAATTTTGTACAATCAAGTTTACATTGACGGAGATATGTTCTGCCCATCAATTGACTATTTTGTTACAGATCTTGATAATGCTATCTGCCTTTCCCTGAAATGCAAACTTGTAGAAAATAAATTCACTGCAGAAAAGATTGAAGAAATGTCGCCTCTAACATACATTCACGACATATATTCTCTAATAACTGAAAACTTTCATACGCAAACAAGAACTGATCGAACAATACGACTCAGTTATCCAAAACTTACATCTGTGTCTGATTTGAAAGATTTTGATTTGGATGATATTTTTAAAGCATGTTCGTCATTTTTACGTAGCTTTCTCTGGTCCAAGAACCTCCTTGAGAAAAGCTCTGAAGTTCTTAACAGTGGGCTTTCCTGAGAACTCAAATACTTTCATATTTGTTTCTACCTTGAATGTTGGATAACCAGTTATCTTGTAAAGACTAGCTTTTCCTTTATCAGAATCACAATTTACTTCTTCAAATACAACCTTTTTACCTCCGTAGGTATAATTTGAGTTTTGAATAACTTCTTTCAGAGAAGCCCATGGTTGCTGAGATTTCTTGCACCAAGGACACCAGGGCGTGTAAAAAAACATGAATTTTGATTGATTTTCGTCCATACTGTTTTCAAGAGGAGGAGTTGTTACAATTGTTCGTGACCCAGGCATAATTCCCCTTGTAAAATAATATATTACAATAACTAGAATAACTACAACAAGCGATACTCCAAATGCAATTCCGATAGTGCTAATGTCCATCCTTGTTAAATGTAGGGTACAAAACTTTCGCTTCTAGGCGCTGTTTCTCAAAGTATTTGCGATAGGCTTCCTCTTTTAGAAGAAGAGGTTCTCGCACAAGCATCCATGCTATTTCGTTTGTTTGACGTTCGGGTTCGTATGGTTTTTGATTGATTCTGTACCATTTACCACGGTAACGTATGGCCTCCATCTTATACAACAACATAAGTATCTTTTAAAACAGTTCCATTTTTCGGGAAACACGTTATTCCATTCAGAAAATGTATAGTTATTGCTCATCGAAAGATTGCATCGTGAACAAATTGGATACAAATTTGAAAGAATGGTTGGTCCTCCCTTTGATTCAGGAATATCGTGACCACATTGGAAATCAAAAACGGTTATAATGTTTGTACACCAATGGGTTAAACATTTTGTTTCGAATCTTTTTCCGAAACATTTTAGCCAAACCTGTTCGCGTATAGCTTTTGGAATCTTTTGCTTATTCATTTCTAGAATGAATTTAGAGTAATTAAACCAATGTTAGAAAATGGCGAACCTTGTTGCAAGTGTTTTACTGCAAAAAGAAAGCCCAAATATTCGTGAACAGTTAATTACTATAACAGAACAGTCTGGAAATATATTTGTGAATGGAGTAAAACTAGCTCCTAATTATTCTGTCGAATCAACACTCCGTTCGTTTGGAAATATTAAGCCTGAATATTATTTGAATACAACATATTTGCAATCTACCCCGCAAATGAAGTATCTGTCGACCCGTAATTTTATGTATTGTGTCTGGGAAGACTTTGCTGTTTCAAATGTACTTATTGCTGCAACTGTACGTGTTTCAAAAATGGATTATGAATCGGGATACGATTCTTTTTCATAAATAAGAAATGGACAATAAAGTTCATGAGGCTATTAAGAACATTTGCACTTTCATGAAATCAACTCATGATATTGATTATATCGGCGATTTCGTAAAATACGATGATCCTGTTCTCTATAAGATTATCTTTATTGGAACACAACGCCGAAAAATAGTTGTAGAACTTCTGGAGAACGGCAGTATGTGTGTTCTCCAGACTATTGATGTTGTTTATAGTGAATTAAGTGGATTTATGAATAAATTTATGGAATTTCTTGCTTAGGGAAAGCCAACGAGTTTGGCACCAATACCGAAGCCCGCGCCCGTACGTGCCGATGCGCCTACACTAGGCGCATAGATGTCGAGGACTGCAAACGTGGCAAGCGCTACCATCGCAATCATACCGATCTCCGAAAGCTTGAGACCCTTACCTGGAAGAAGGTAGGCGGCTACAGCTACCGCGAGACCTTCGAGAGCATATTTAAGTGCGCGAGACATGAGGTCGCCCATATCAATACCCATTGGTTGAGCAACGGACTTTTGTTCTGGCATTTTATAAAGATGTTTAGATAAAAAATGACAATTCATGTAAAAATAAGTGTTGATGACGATGTTGTGAAAAAATATAAAATACACGACACATCCTCTATAGTTTTTTTAATCATTGTGTATCTCAACGATCCTGCAGGATGGGGCAAGCATGGATACTGGTTCGAAGAAGTTAAGCACGGAGAAAAAGTCCACATACGTCTTTCAAGCAATCAAACAATTACATCTGAGTGTGGGTTACCTAATAATCTTTCATGTGCAATTCTTGGCGGAAATAAGATGTGGCTCAACGCAGACCGATGGTTTCATGGTTCTGCTAAAAGTAAACTTTCACTCGACAATTACCGTCAATACATGGTATCTCACGAAATGGGTCACATTCTTGGCCACGAACATTCAGACTGCCCATGCAAAGGATGTCGTGCTCCAATCATGATGCAACAGACTCTCGGAATAGGCCAGTGCAAGCCCAATACTTCGGTATAAAACGAATTTTTTTAAGTTAAATGCTAGTTGGTAAGAAAGTGAAAATGTCATTGCAAGATTTGATTTATCATCAACGTGATCGTGCTGCGTTCGAGGCGTCCAGAGTTACAATCTGGACCAACCCAGCGCGCAGAGACGAGATTTATCTCGAGCGTCAGAAGATTGAAGAAGTCATTTACCAGATCAACAGGCTTGTGAAGCCTGTTAACGAAGACCCGTTTGCAAGAATGGGTGGTGGCAGAGCGCCAGAACCCGTACCGAAGTACATCAAGGACTCAATAGCACCGCTGTGTGCGAAAATTGAGGAGCTTACACAAGAGCTCAACAGTCTTATCGATGTAGAAGCCAGCCGTCGCGAAAGCTCAAGACTCCTTCAGGAGTATCTTGGCGTAGCTACGATGTGATCTTTAAAAACGGATTTTTTTTTACTAAAGTCATATACTCCAAGAACATAACACAAGAGAATGTCAACTCAAGCCGCATTTAACGCTATCACGCTGGAGGACCTGAAGAGGTCCTGGCCTGACAAGTATGGGCGGACATCAGATGAAGCTCTCTATGTCATGGATGGAATTAAAGCCGTCCGAAACACCCCTGGAGGGTGGAAGTTCCTGAAGAGCTACGATCCCCCTAAAGGGTTCATGTTCTCAGAGCATCCCAAGCTCTCCGAGATTGAATCCAAAGTAGACCAAGACGGAACGATAGGCCATTCAGGCTCGTCGTACGGCTGGACTATGCGCCAAGTTGAGCGCATCGTCAAGCATGGTCTTTAGACTGGAAACTTTTTCTATTAAAACGGATTTTTTTTATTAAACAGACTATACTTCAAAACGAGAAACAAGAACAAAGTACAACTGAGAAGAAAGAAATGGAATTTATCGAGAAGCTCGCACACGCTCTGTCTCCCGCTGGGATTGCAGAAGCGCAAGCAGCAATGTCACGTGCAACCGCACCCGCAAGGGTGGGAATGATTGAGGGAAAGCGGTATATCCGCAAGACCTACAACAAGGACAAGAGTGTAGCATCAGAGACGTATGTCGGGACCTTTGTACGCAAGTACAGGATGGGCTCAGGCGACGGAATGACGTACCACGCAGAATTCAAGGACGACGACGGTAAGACCGTGTCGTTCACGGAAGAGATGTGGGGCAACGTTGACGACGTGCCTGCAACGTACTCTGAGATTCACGAGTGACAGCCGAAAGGCGCAATTTTTAATTTACGTTAAATGTACCAACTTTAACACACTCGAAATAGTAAACATAAATGCCTCGCGAGACACTCCCTGCAAAAGAATCTGATGGAACCGTTATTGATTATCTTGAAGAGGACCCCGAAATTCCGACTCAGCGATACAGTATCATTTCGTTCATTTCGCCCGAGAAGGTGATTGTACAGAAGAATGAGTTCATGAATAAGAAGTTTGTGGAGTGGCTGGAGTACGATTGGAAGATCAAGGGCCTTGAGACGCTCATGGCTTTTTTGGCCAAGAAGTATTCTTTGAAGGTAGATGATCTTTTTAAGGATCTCGATGAGTTCAAGAAGGTGCATAATGAGGCAATTGCAAAGACGGATATTCATGAGCAACACCAGGTCTTTTTGCTTAAGAAGGAGAAAGAGCTGGAGGCAGAGTTTACGGAGTCCGTTGATTTCCGCACCAATGTCCGTGGTGTAAAAGTTCGTCGCGTATTTGCGAATCTGGAAGAGACCCAGCATTTTGCCAAGGTTCTGCAGAAGCGATATCCCAATGATAACCTGTATATTGGAAAGGTGGGTGCCTGGCTTCCGTGGGATCCTTCCGAGAACCTGATGCCCGAAGTAGAGTATGCAGAGAAAGAGCTGAATGAGCTTATGCGCAAGTATAAGGAGAACGAGGTGAATCGCGAGATCTTCTTTGAGGAGGAGAAGACTCAGCGTATTCAGGCTCAGAAGAAGGAGAACGAGGAGCGACGCAAGAAGGCTCTCGAAGATTCTAAAGCTGATGCAGGAGTTGCAGATACGTCTGATATTCAAAGCGCAATTCAGATGCCAGTTCACCCTTCGGAAGGCGGAGCACCTCGTGATCTGTAAAACGGAATTTTTAACTACAAATTTTAAGTTTCAAAACAAGAAAAATGAGCGGTCCTTTCACTTTCAAGCTGAAATACTATCACGGTGGTAGCATGCACGACACATACTGTGTAACTTACTTCTATAAGGGGCAAGCTATTCCAAACGTGAACGGCAAGCCCTACCACATGACAGAGACCAAAGTTGACATCGAGAAGATGAACAAAGACTATGCGGCAGATCCTGCAGGATTCCTGAAAAGGGTGTCCAACAGTTTTACGCCGTGTCGGAATGATGCTGGTAAAGCGCTGATCGAGGCAGATTTGGCCTTGCTGAGTGCAGGTGGAGGATAGACTCATGGAGTCTTTTTAACATGCACCCATGGTCCCGAGTTCTTTTTCCGCATAGAATCAATATTGTACTCGTCTGCTGCCAACATCGTGCTTGAGAACGGTTTATTATCTACCCAAAGCGAATCGTCGCACATATGAAACACTGGATGATCTGATGCTTTATACCAAAACACCTGATCTTCTAATTTGTTCGACTGAACACCATTGCAAATAACTAAGCACTCAAAATTCTCGGTACATTGGTCCATAAACTGGCAGAACATTTCAAAAGTGGGAAACATACCTGCATAGTTGTCATAAATACGACGACGGTTATTCACGATAGACTCTCGCAAAATAAACACGAAATCGACGTTGGTTCGGAGATTGGGAGTAATACCGAGAGGATACTGCATGGTAATGATTGTCATCAAATCAATATGACGACCGTTCATGAACACGTAACGAGTCGATTCTTCTTTAATCCACGAAGCGTCATAAAGACAGTCATCTAAGATAAGGAAAGCACGAGGATCGGCAGAAGAACTTCCGCCTGATCTCTTTTTCTCTTCGTTGCGGGCAGTTTTAGCGCCAAGCTGACGTTTAATAACACCCATCACAATTTCAGGCCTGTACTTGTCATGAATTAGCTTTGAAGGAACCATATGCTGGAAAAACTCGTTGGCTACTTCAGTTCCCGAAATCACTGTTCCAATTGGAAACGCATGCTGGGCATTATACAGAATATCGCGAACCAAGAAGGATTTACCCGTATCTTTCTTTCCAATAATAACAATCATTGGAGATTTTCGTGAATCGATTTCGCAACGGTCTTTCAACATATCAATATTGAATTTTTTGATTTGAAAATTCAGCGCCATCCTTAGTTTTGTGCGTGAATATTTTCGATTTGCTTTAACCCCTCTGGATAATATATGGGAAAACGAAAGCAGTCCGATTTGAGAACCATTCCTGTTCCACTGATGGTCCACCGATATGACATGAAGCAGGTAAGGAACGTTTCAAAACAGCATTGGAATATTGACCATCTCCAACCATTTTTTCCTCCAATTGAACGATTATTTAAAACCGAAGTTCTCTCGAATCCCAAAGAGTTTGGATTCAGATTTTCCGAAGAGATTGTTTCTTTAGTTGATGAAAACACTATAAAGACTTCTAGTGGAAAGACAGTTGAAATTCACAAGAAGATCACCATGCTTCTCAGTCCATACAAATGGATGCAGGGAGATTACGGAACTTCTTTCGGTCTTCCTTCTTTATCGGAAGAGTTTGTTGAAATGCAAAAGAAACTCCAGAATCCTGGTAATGCGGCATATGTAGGTGCTCTAGTATCTGCCGTTCTTTCGGAATCAGGATGCCAGCACTTTCCCAAAGTATTTGGATTGTTTATTGGAGTTTCCGATAAACACACTATAGATATTTCAGACGATTACGGCGATTTGTGTGACAGATCCTGGTTTTCGCAGAATATTGGAAAGACATTCGAAATGAAACTTGCGGATGAAATTGGAGATGCTATGTTCACTCATACTCGCACTTCTCGGGCACCTGTTGCAGTAGGGGAAGATGTTGAATTAGAAGATGTTGAAGAGTATCCTTCATTAGAAGTTCCCCACACAGAACCTGCAGATATGTCTCGCGTTATCAGTGGCGAAGAAGATGACGATGACGATGAATCTGATTCCTCTTCTGTTTCCACTTCATATATCTTTGCAGTTAAATCTTGTGAATGCGATTCAGATGAGGAAGAGGAGGACGATGAATCAGATGACGAACCTTTCGCGTGGGCTTCTTTCAAGAACGTTCCTGTCCAAATGACTCTCATGGAAAAGTGTTCTGGAACTTTCTTTGAACTCTGTTCGGCTGTTTCTGACGAAGCCAAACATCTTGCTTGGCTATCTCAAGTAATGTTTGCCCTAGCATTTGCTCAGCGCATGTTTTCGTTTACGCATAATGATTTGCATTCAAATAACGTTATGTACGTAGATACTGTTGAAGAGTTTTTTTATTATAATTGCGAAGGCAAATTCTATAAGGTTCCGACATACGGAAAGCTAATTAAGATCATTGATTTTGAGCGGTGTGTTGCAAATGTTCGTGTTATGGGAATGAAAGAGCCCAAAGTTTTCATGAGCGATCATTTTAACATTGATGAAGAAGCAGGAGGTCAATATAACTGCGAACCTGAATATCTACCAAAACATCCTGTAATAAAACCAAATCCTTCGTTTGATCTTGTACGTCTTGCTACTTCCATGTTCTGGGACTTGTTTCCTGAAGGCCCTGAGTGCCTTGATTATCGCGACAATACTGTTTTCAAATTCTTTACAAAATGGCTCAAGTTGGAAGATGGTTCGTCAGTAATGTTTGGAAAGAAAGATTTGAAGCATGATAGGTATCATGGGTTCCATCTTTACAAGGCGATTGCACGCTTCTGTAAGGATGCTGTTCCACGAAGTGAAATTGGTGATTTGAAAATGTTTAAGGTAGATTCTGTGCCTGCAGGAACTTCTGTATGCCACATTGACGCTTAAAACGGATATTTATATAATAAATTGTTTATCCTAAAAAATGGTACAGTATAAACTAACCGAATCCGATAAGGAACAGATATTGAAAGATCATGTCTTTCCAGTTCACGGCTTAACAGATTATAATGTCGAATACGTTCTTGGATTTCTAGAGGCGTACAGGTACCACCCAAAATACCGACGCGGATTGTATTTCAAACGCCCAAAGAATTGGACGAAAGCTTATGTACAAGCCGTCGATAAAGTCGCGTGCTTCTTCAAGTACGGCGATGACCTAAACAATGGACCTCCTGTTCCTAACTAAAACGAGGGTTTGCCCACAAACATGTCCTGGACTGCAGGAATGTCCATATTTTTCATTGTGTCTGCAATTACGTTTGTAGAAGTTGCAAATATAACACCTGCAGTAATTAGACCACCAAACAAGCTGAGCTTTGCAGCATCAATCCACTCGATGGGCGCTTCCTTTGAGCGTCGTTCAAGTGTATATACAATAAAGCAAACTATTGCCACAGCAACCGAAGCAATAACAATCATCATTTATTTCGAAAATCAGGTTAAGTTTACAGATTTAGAACGAGGGACTCCGAAGCACGCGACTCCAGTTCTTTCAGAGGATCCTCTTCTTTGGGAATTTCAGGAAGTTTTACAATAACTGGTTTGGGTTCAGGCTTAACCTCATCCAAATCCTTGAAATCAATTTCTGCCGTTTCTTCCGAAACCTTGATTGAAGGAAGATCCTCCTCTTCACTTTCATCTTCCTCTTCGTCTTCTAGATCATCAAACTTTACCTTTTGGTGCTTGACTTCTTCTTTTACTTCAGGAAGAGATTTGGGTGGCTCATCGTCTGGCTCCTCTTCATCTGCAAAGTACTTCTTTGCAATAGCCTCCCACGGCAAGAATCCGCGAATAACCTGCTCCATACAATCCGTAACAACTTTCTCGATTTCCTGGCGATTACGTGCCTGCACTTCCGAGCTTACGCCAAGCGTCTTGAAATAATAAGCTACCTGCCACAACTTGCGTCCTGAATGTTTATAGAGCTCATGGACAAACTTTGCAAAACTGGGACGGTTAAAGTCAATCTTGATTTCAGACGAAGAGCCACGGTAGTGTAGGCTTGCGAATGAACGCATGTACGAAATAAATACTCCCATCAGCAAATCATCCATATACGTGCATTTAGTGATCTTTACAATATTAATGATCGAATAATTACCGAAGGTATTGAAGGAAAGGTTTCACAATTTGATTTATTAAATACTACAATTAAAAATAATGATAATATAACTATTATTATTCCAA
>Ga0209085_1002168_pt1 | contig 11321 bp, 11 predicted proteins | sample C_131016_EF_Meta_FD_187310 | JGI IMG/M metagenome (GOLD analysis project Ga0209085, IMG submission 187310) | Freshwater microbial communities from Lake Croche, Canada to study carbon cycling - C_131016_EF_MetaG (SPAdes) (version 2) | ecosystem: Environmental > Aquatic > Freshwater > Lake...
CCACCTTTTACATCACAGGCGTGCAACTAGAAGTCGGCTCCACCGCAACATCTTTTGATTACAGGCCGTATGGTACTGAGTTGGCGTTGTGTCAAAGGTATTATGAGATTGTTGCAAACCCTGATGGACAAAATAACAGTCAAATTGGACAGTCTTCTATGACTAGCACTACTTCTGCTAGAGGTCCAATATTAACTTTCAAAGTAAATAAAAGAACCGCACCTACAATGACTGCAACTGGTTCTTGGGGCTACTTAAGTGGTGCAACATTTAGTTCTTTTGACTTTACCCAAACACAAGATATTCAAACTAACCTTGTTGGTCTTACGACTGTTGTAACAGGTGGAACTGCTGGTCAATCAAATACTTTAAGAACTGGAAGCACTACATCAACAATTACTGCTTCTGCGGAGTTATAAAATGTACCAATACGCTATAGACTCAATTACAAATCAAGTTTCGCAAAGTTGCATAAAAAGGGTTGCGGATAACGCTTATATTCCTTTTGCACCAGACAACACAGACTATCAAGCCTATTTGAAGTGGCTAGAAGAAGGCAACGAACCATTACCCGCTGACGAGGAAAAATAAATGGCATCTACATATTCACCGCTCAAGATTGAGCTAATTGCAACAGGCGAGCAAGTTAACACTTGGGGCGACACGACCAACACGAACCTAGGCACGGCAATCGAAGAGGCCATCGGGGGAACTGCGGACGTAACCTTCTCTAGTGCTAACGTAACTCTGACCCTGACCGACAGCAACGCAAGCCAGACTGCACGTAACCTGCGTTTAAACCTCACGGGGACTTCAGGCGGCGCTAGGACTCTGACTGTACCCAACGTTGAGAAAAGCTACATTATCAATAACGGGCTTGCAGATGCGGTCACGGTCCAGAACTCAACAGGAACCACAGTCGCGGTAGCCGCCAGTAAAACGATGGAAGTATTTAGTACCGGAACCGGAGTCAAGGATGTAACAAACTATGCCACCACTATGGCTCTTGGATCCCCCCTGCCCGTAACTTCTGGCGGTACTGGACTGGCAACACTAACCGCAAACAACGTAATCTTGGGTAACGGGACATCAAACCCATCATTTGTAGCGCCCGGGGCAAATGGAAATGTACTAACATCCAACGGCACCACATGGGTTTCTTCTACTCCGGTTGTTTTTGTAACCGGAATGATTATGTTGTGGTCTGGTTCTATTGTATCTATCCCTGCAGGTTGGGTTTTGTGTGACGGAACAAATAGCACCCCAGACCTTCGCAGTCGGTTTGTTGTTGGTGCTGGTTCTACTTATGCTGTTAATGCTACCGGCGGTACTGCGGACGCAATTGTTGTAAGTCACACCCACACGGCAACCGTTACAGACCCGGGCCACAACCACACTTACATAACACGAGGATCCCAACCACCACAATCTGGATCTGCAACCCCATGCTGGAACGGAACTGTAACAGACAATACTGGAACAGCAACAACCGGAATATCAGTTGGTATTAGCACAACGGGCGCTTCTGGAACAAACGCTAACCTGCCCCCGTACTATGCCTTGGCATATATCATGAAGACTTAATATGAAATTTTCTCCAATTTTTTCGGTTGGTGTCGGCAGCGTAATAAGAGAAGATTTACTGGGCGACGTAAAAAAATTGTTTGACGGACGAGTTCAGCTTTTGCCCTCCCCTGACGGCGGAATTATGACAAGCTTGAAGGGGTACGATGTTAAAACAAGCAGTATGGATAAGCTTCTTGTTTATGAAGAAAGCCAGAAATTAATTGAAGCAATTAAACAAGAGGCTGCAAAGTATCTTATAAATCAAGGTGCAAACGTTGAGTATTACAGTCTGCATGTTTCAAACATGTGGTTAAATGAAATGACTTCAAATACAAAGAGCCCAGCGCATTACCACTATGGGCACACGTTATCTGGGTGTTACTACGTTGAAGTTCCATATAATTCAAGCGGGATTACGTTTATTAACCCTCTATCAATGATCCCAAAACAAACAATTATCCATAAGCAATTAACTGCATATAACGCTGGGGATTGTGTTTTTTACCCGGTGGAGGGGGAAATGTTTTTTTGGGAATCTTACTTGCAGCATGAAGTTAAGCAGTCTGAATTTGATGGAGTAAGGCGCAGTGTGGCGTTTGATGTAATTATTAAACAAGAAATTTTTGACTAGAGGAAAAATATGCTTCCAGTAGCCATACTTGAACTCGGTGCAAAACTTCTAGAGCGGGTTATTCCTGATAATGAGGCTCGTGCTAAAGCGCAGGCTGAACTTCTTAAGGCCAGTCAGGATCAAGATTTTCAGTTAGCCCTTGCTCAGATTGAAGTTAATAAAGTAGAAGCGGCATCATCTAATTGGTTTGTATCTTCTTGGCGACCGGCGGTGGGGTGGATATGCGTATGTGGACTTGCCTACAACTTTATTATTTACCCTTTGATGCTATGGTTCGCATCGGCCTTTCATGCTGGTTTTGTGCCCCCTCCTTTATTCTCGGAGAACCTGATGGAGTTGGTTTTGGGAATGCTTGGACTTGGTGGCTTGCGGACCGTTGAAAAGATTAAGGGAGTAACTAAATGAGCATGGTTGACGAACAGAACGAATTCCTCAAGGACGTGTGCAGCCTGATTACCAAGGCTCAGGACATGGGTTTTCAAGTTTCTGGGGGTGAGCTTTTTAGAACTGCCGAGCAACAGGCAATCTACGTCCAAAAAGGATTGAGCAAGACTCAGAACAGCAACCATTTACGCCGACTGGCAATTGATTTAAACTTCTTCAAAGACGGCAAGCAGGTTCAGACCAAGGCCGACATCCAACCCCTCGGTAATTTTTGGCAAAGCCTAGACCCTAAGAACCGCTGGGGCGGTAATTTTACCACCATCCTAGATGTCCCTCATTTTGAAAGAAATGTTTAATACCCATGCCGTTCATTAAATTAAACTTTAAGCCGGGGGTAAACAGAGACCAAACCAACTACTCAAACGAGGGCGGCTGGTATGCTTGCGACAAGATTCGGTTTCGTTCTGGTTTTCCTCAAAAGCTTGGCGGCTGGCTTGAATATACCGTCCAAAGGTTTTTGGGTGTTTGCAGGCAGATGTTTGCTTGGACCACAACCTTTACCGACAACTTTGTTGCTCTGGGTACGAACGAAAAGGTTTACATAGAGGTAGGTGGTTACTTTTACGACATCACCCCGCTAAGATCTACAACAACCGCCGGGGAAGTAACATTTGCCGCCGGATATAGTACCTTAAGTGCGTCCATGACCCCTGCTAGTTTAACGGTACCGGTAACATCCGCAACAAGTTTTGCCCCGTCTGGAATTGTTTTAATAGATTCTGAACAGATTGCCTACACAGGAAAAGCCGGAAACACGCTTACAGGATTGACAAGAGGTTATAACGGAACCACTGTTGCCTCACATTCTTCTAGCACCCTTGTTGGTTCTTACACAATTACGGTTTCCGATTCCGCATTTGGTTCTGTGGCTGGAGATTACGTAACTTTTAGCGGCGCCACGTCTTTGGGCGGCAATATAACCGCAGCGGTTTTGAACCAGAACTACCAGATTGTTACAAGAATCAACGCCAACTCTTTCACGATCACGGCAAAAAACCCCACGACGGGAGCCCCGGTTTCTGCAAACGCATCTGATTCGGGTAATGGTGGCGCATCGGTTATTGGTGCTTATGAAATTCCGGTTGGTTATGCTCTTGCAACTCAGGGATATGGGTGGGGAACATCTGGATGGAACGGAGCCTTTGGCTGGGGTCTTAGCTCACCAACGCCTGTAAACTTGCCGCAACAAGACTGGTGGTTTGATAACTTTGATAATAACCTTGTTGTTAACCAAAGAAACGGCGCAATCTATTACTGGGTTCGGGGCGCAACAACCAACCCCAGCACGGCACTAGCAACAAGGGCGGTTCTTTTATCTTCTATTTCTGGGGCAACTGATGTTCCCGCCAAAGCCTTTCAGATTGTGGTTTCCCAGAACGACAAACACTTGCTGGCATTTGGGTGTACCCCATATGGCGGTGGCAACGCAGACCCCCTACTTATTCGTTGGGCAAACCAAGACGAACCTACCAACTGGACCCCGGCAGTTACAAACTCAGCGGGCTTTTTAAGAATATCTCGCGGATCTCAAATTGTTGCGGTCAACGTGACCCGGCAGGAGATTCTGGTTTTTACTGAAGCCACGCTTTATTCTTTGCAGTATTTGGGCACAACCGATGTTTTTGGGCTCCAGCAACTTGCTGACAATATTTCAGTTATTAGCCCTAGAGCAACAGTTACAGCAAACAACGTAACATTCTGGATGGGGTTTGATAAGTTTTATGCCTACTCTGGACGGGTTGAGACACTCCCCTGCACCCTTCGTAACCACGTGTTTAATGACATCAATTACGCCCAAACTGACCAGATTATCTCTGGAACTAACGAGGGCTGGAATGAAGTATGGTGGCTTTATCCTAGCGCCAATTCAAATACCGTCAACAAGTACGTTATCTACAACCACCTAGAAAGGGTCTGGTACTACGGAACGATTGATAGGACGGCATGGCTTGATAGTTCACTTCGCCCTTATCCTCAGTCTGCTGGGTACGGCGGGGTCATGTATGACCAAGAGCGGGGTTTAAACGACAACGGCTCTCCCATGACTTCTTACATTCAGTCTTCTGACTTTGATATTGCAGATGGCGAACAGTACATGCTCTCAAGAAGGATTATCCCGGACCTTAATTTTGATGGGTCAACGGCGGCAAACCCCGAGGCAACATTTACAATTACCCCAAGGAACTTCCCGGGCTCTAGTTATCAGACAGACCCATCGGATGCAAAGCGGGTTATCGAGAGTTCAATAGACAGTTACACAAACCAAATATTTATTCGTGCCCGAGCTAGGCAGATGGCCCTTAAAGTTACGTCAACCGCACTAGACACTCAGTGGCAGCTTGGATCCCCACGACTTGATGCACGAGTAGACGGCAAGCAATGACGATCAATAAAAACTTTGTCGCTCCAGCCCTACCGGTACCGCCACTTGAGTACAGCCAGCCTTATTCATCGGACTTGGTTCGAACCCTGCGCCTTTATTTTAACCAGCTAGATAACTACTTGAATGCCGCAAATCTTGTAATAAACGGAGCAACTGAAACATCTGCCCCAACTATAGCTAGCGCTGCAACCATAGCCCCAAAATACACAATTTCTTTTGTTTCTGGTACAACTACAATACAAACAATTACCCCTCCAGCACCGATAGCAAATACCGGAGGTCAAATTACACTCATACCTACTGGGTTGTGGTCTACAAATACAGCCGGAAATATAGCCCTAGGGACTACGGCGGTTGTTTATAAAGCGTTAATTTTGACCTATGATTCTGTAACAACTAAGTGGTATCCAAGTTACTGAGTGTGTAGACGGGTCTTGACAAATATAGGATAATTCGGATATGCAACTGAGCCAAGTTACCAATTTTGCCCCCAGCGGCGGCCCCCTACCAGAAGACACTTTTGATAGGCAAGATAATATGTACCCCGGATATGCGCATGGCGGAGTAGCCGCAGCTAAACAAACCCAGTCTAAAGGGCGCGGTCAGGACACGATGCTTGTCCACATGACCCCCGGTGAAGTTAAAGGTTTGCAAGCACTTGCTATGGCTCACGGCGGCTCTCTTACTATCAACCCCCATACTGGCCTGCCTGAGGCAGGGTTCTTGAGTTCCATTCTACCGATGGTGGCTGGTGTTGCTTTAACTGCCGCTACGGGTCTTCCGGCATGGCAAATTGGTTTGTTGGCGGGTGGAGCTACTACTCTTGCTACTGGAAGCCTTAAAAAAGGTCTTATGGCTGGACTTGGGGCGTATGGTGGGGCAGGAGTCGGACAAGGGCTAATTGGTGCTGGTGGAATTGAGTCTGCTGGATCTGCTGCAAATATGGCTTCTGCTGCGCCTACATCTGCGCCAACACCTACACCGGGCCCTTACGCTTCAGATATGTACAGCAGATATGCGGATATTGAAGGTGCTAGAAACTTACAAGCCCCCAGTATGTACGCTGCGGATGGATATAGTAAGTTTGCTGAAGCTCCGGGGGCCGTAAAACTTCCCTACACTCCTTCCGAAGGATATGCGCCCCAAGTTCCATACAACCAAGCAACAACTCCTACTGGGGACTCTTTTAGCAATGGGCAAGGGGTTTGAAAACTTAGTTACAGGCCAAGAAGGCTCAACAAAAGCATTTATGGAAGGAATGAAGGAAGTACCGTATTCTTCCGCCGCCGGACTCGCCTCTACAGCACTAGGTGCCACAGGGGTTAAACCATATAAAGCGCCGGAATCAAATGCCCATATCCGACCGTATGAGTTTTCTTGGAACAAAGATGAGGGTGCCTTTACGCCCAGCCCAACTCCGGGGGATACTTCAGAGCGCCGATATGTTAACCCAACGTATACAGCACTACCTATTTATAAGGCGGCTAGTGGCGGTCTGACCGCACTTGCAGAAGGCGGTGTTGCTAAAAAACCAAAACCAACAAGAATGGGCGCAAACCCTTTCTATCATTTTGCAGATAGCCGTAGAGACTCTAGTATGGGTGCTGCAATCGAGCAAAACTTTGCAAGTGGTGGTATGAAAGATGCACTTCCACCGAGGTTCTTGTCTGGTGGTGGAGACGGTATGAGCGACTCGATTAAGGCCAACATTGATGGTAAACAAGAAGCCCGGCTTGCGGATGGTGAGTTTGTGGTTCCTGCAGATGTGGTGTCCCATCTTGGCAATGGATCAAGCAAAGCTGGCGCTAAGAAACTTTACGCGATGATGGACAAGATTCGTAAAGCCCGCACGGGTAAGACAAACCAAGCCCCCGAAGTAGACGCTAAAAGGTACATGCCCGCATGAAACTAGATATTTCTCTTGTTCCGTATGGAATGATTGGAAGTGTGGTACCAAATGTTTTAAAGTATTTAGAAGTATCAGAAAAGTGGAGTCGTGGTAGGTCTGTTGTAGATGACATACTTAGGTTTTTGTTTACTAATCAGATGCAGTTGTGGGTTGTGCTTGATGAAGAAAATATTTACGGGCACATAATTACTGAAATTAAACAGTACCCACAGGCCAAGATGTTTGTAATTCAGTATTGTGCTATGGAGCCGCACCACCTAGCCGCAGTTGAAGAACAGATGCAGGAAGTCGCCGAGCGGTTTGCCAAAGATAATGGGTGCGCAGGTATCGAATTTATGGGTAGGCCCGGATGGTCTAGGTCTATGAAAAAATACGGATATGACGTCAAAAGCGTGATGTTCCAAAAGTTTTTTAAGTGAGGCAAGAATGAGCCGTAAAAATTATGGTGCATTAGAAGCGGGCTGGATCCCGGGACATGAGGATGCGTTTAAGCCAAACGCCGTTGGAAAAATTCGCCTATATGACATGGGCGGCGGTGGCGGTGGCGGTCAACAGCAGCCCACAAATACCACTCAAACAACTATTCCTGAGTATGCTAAACCTTATGCGGAGCGCATGCTTGGCAAAGCAGAAGCCATTACTGATGCTCCGTATCAAACTTATGGAGGGCAGAGAATTGCACAGGCTACCCCAGAACAACAAGCGGCGCGTCAAGGTGTCGCTCAAATGGGGCCTGCGAGCCAATATCAAGCCGGTACTCAACTAGCTGGGCTTGGCGGTCTTTCTGCTCTCGGTTATGGTGGCGCTGCTACTCAGGCTGGTAATCAGTACATGGGTCTTGCTACAAGCCCAGAAGCACAACAGGCATTTATGTCGCCCTACATGCAGAATGTGGTGGATATTCAGAAAGCGGAGGCTATTCGTGATGCTCAAAAAGGACAACTTGCTCAAAACCTTGCGGCTGCTCGGCAAGGGACTTATGGGGGTGCTAGACAACTTCTGGCTGGGACTGAACGTGAACGCAATCTTGGTACACAACTGGCTCAAATCCAAGCAGCAGGCAGTCAAAAAGCTTATGAAGCGGCTCAGCAGGCACAGCAGTTCGGATCTCAGCTAGGTCTTCAGGGTCTTCAGGCTGGTATGCAGGGATCTCAACTCGCTACTCAGGCGGGTGCTACCTTGGGTCAGCTTGGCGGTGCGCAACAGCAATCAGGTTTGGAACTTGCAAAAGCACAAGAGCAGTTTGGTGGTTTGGGTCAGGCAGAAAAACAAAGGGCTCTCGACCAAGCCTATCAAGACTTTATTACTCAACAACAGTATCCGTACAAAAATATTGGATTCATGTCTGATATTCTGCGGGGTAGTGCAAACCTTGCTGGTACTGGCGCTAAAACTGTTTATGAAGCCCCACCATCTACGCTGTCTCAAATGGGCGGTTTGGGTTTAGCTGGCCTTGGCCTGTATAATTTAGCTAAGTGAGGCAATTATGCTGAAAATGGAAATGATGTCTCCAGAAAAAGTAGCTGAGGCTTATGGCGGGGACAAAGCTAAAATTGCTCAGGCCGCTAGGATGGGTGTTATTGACCCCACGACTGCCGTGATGGCAGGTATGTTTATTGATCGTATGCGCGGTGCCGCTGCCCAAGAGCAAGCCCCCAAAAGTTCTGTTGCCCAAGATGTAATGCAAGGACCAACCATGGAAGCTGGGATTGCTTCTTTGCCCGTTCCAGAGCGTGAGTATGCTGGGGGCGGTATTGTTGCGTTTGCTGATGGTGGCGATGTTGCATATGACCCCATGACTGGCTTACCAATATATGGAGAACCCCCAAGAAACACTAAAATTAGTTTGGGGGAGTTGTTTGGCACAGACACCCAGCAAAATCTTAGAGACTTTTTAGGTGTTCCACCAACAGATAAACCTAAACCTCCAGTCAATCCTCCTCCTGCCCCTCGTGCAAGCGCGGTACCAAGCAAAAAAGCTGCGGACTCAGATGTAAATTCATTTGAAGCCTACCAAGACTTGCTTAAAAAAGCCGGGGTTGATGGTAGTCTTGCGGCTAGGGTACGCCAACAAGTAGCAGAAGGCAGAGAAAAATCTACGGATGAAAGAGAAGATGCCCGTAATATGGCTTTGATAAACGCTGGTCTTTCCGTGCTTGGGGGCAAATCTCCGTATGCCCTTCAAAATCTTGGGCTTGCCAAAGCGGGTGTTGAGTCTTACGCATCTGATATCAAAGCTCTTAAAGCTGACGAGAAAGAGCGCCTTAAGGTTGAGCGTGACCTTGACATGGCTGAAGATGCTCGTAAACGTGGTGATGTTAAAACATACATGGAGTTTAGAGATAAAGCCGAGCAAAGAGACATTCAGCGTCAGCAAGCTAATGCGGCTATCGCACACTACAACCGACCCAGTCAATTTGCAGAAATGATGGCGGCATATAAAGCAGACCCAGAAGGTTTTGCAAAAGCAATGGCAGCACAAAAACCGGGGTTTGAAACCGCCGAAAACCAAAGAATTAAAAACGCCGATGAAGCACTTGCAAAAAACATGCTGTATTTTTCACTAGCAAGAAGCAAAAAGCCGGAAGACCAACAACGTGCTAGAGAAATAGAAAAAGCAACATATGCTAGATATGGGGTTACGCCGTCGGGCGATACTTTACGAACGGGGCAAAAGGCTAACTTTGTAGGGTTTGAATAATGCCCATCGCAAGATTTCAAATGCCGGACGGGCGCATTGCTCGTTTTGAAGTTCCTGAAGGTACTACGCCTGAACAGGCGCAAGAATTAGTTAACAGAGAACTTTTAAATTTAAACTTTCCAAAAGAAACACCACAACCTAAATTAGAAGATACAGGTTTCTTTGATATGGTTGGGCGTGCGGTAACTCGCGGCGCTAAACAGACTGGATCTTTGCTGGGCGACGTGCTTCCTGCTATGGCGGCTAAAGCTGTTGGAGCCGAAGAATACGCAAAGCGTCAGATGGAAGAGGCGGCGGCAACCCAAAAAGAAATAGAACAAAAATACGGGGCGCGCTACAAAGAACTTTCAGATGTTAAGGGTCTTGGCGACGTATTGCCGTTTGTTGCAGAAACTGTCGCTGAACAAATACCTAACTTAGCTACTGCAGTTATTCCCGGTGTGGGCGGGGCTGGGATAGGGGCTAGGGTTGCTGCTGGACAGGCCGCCAAAACTTTAGCTGCAAGAGAAGCTACTGAGGCAGGGGCTAGGTATGCGGCTATGAAAGCCGCACAGGGTCAAGCAGTCGGTGGCGGTATTGGTACTTATCTTGGGTCTTATGCACTAAACGCCCCTGAGGTATTCCAAAACATTTATGAAGAAACTGGAAAGATGGACGTCGGCGTTTCTGCGCTGGCTGGTTCGGTTTCTGCTGCTCTTGATTCGGTGCTTCCCGGGTATTTGTTAAAACAGTTTACACCGGGCATAAAAGCCGGGGTTGTTGAAAAAATCCTTGAGCGCTCTGGCATGCCCTCTGGAATTGCAAGAAAAGCAGCTGCGGGGGTTGTGACCGGTGCTGCCGCAGAAGGGCCGACTGAGGCCGCACAAGAAGCCATAAGTATTTTGGCTGAAAAGTTTGTTTCCGAAAATGGCGGGGCGTGGGATAGCAAAGATTTTAATCGCTTAGTTGAGTCAGGCGTGCGCGGCGCGGTCGGCGGCGCTGGGATTTCTGGAACTGTTGGGGCAGGTAAAGGGTATTTTGAAAAAAGGGCCGCACAAAAAGCTATAGAGCCAACACAACAACTTAGCGATAGAAATGCGTTTCAACAGGCAAACGAACCCGGCGTTGAAGAAACAACTGCAGCGCCACCGACTGTGCCTTCAGCTTTTGAAGACGTAGATAAAGACATTCCTTTTGGTGCGCCGCCAGAAGAACCAGAAGTTACAAAAGAAGAATTCAACGCCTTACTTAAATTAGTTACGGAAAAGCTGGGGAGAGAACCTACTTCAACCGAGCTTGAGCCCTTCTATGACGCACTAATTAGAGATAAAATAAGAGCGCAAACTCCCGAGGATTTATTTGATGAAGAAAAGCGCGATACTGGAGTTGACACCGGAACAGCTAAGTCAGGCATTTCTGTGTCTAGTGGGGAGGGTTCCGCACTGGGTGCTGCCGAAGGAGTTGAGGGATCTAAGCGACCTAGAGTGGGTGGCGCTGGCGGAGTGCCTAATGAGCCTGCAGGAAGAGCAGGAGAAGTCAACGCTGCAATAGACGAGAAGCTACTTAATGCGGGTGTTTCCGACGAAGAGCGGCGTGCATTCATAGAAAAATATGGTATTCGAGACTACACAAAGCCTCGGTTTACGTCGCTTACCCCAGAAGAAAATGCACTAACTCAACAAGACCTCATAGATGCGGGTATCGATGG
>Ga0209085_1002172_pt1 | contig 11299 bp, 29 predicted proteins | sample C_131016_EF_Meta_FD_187310 | JGI IMG/M metagenome (GOLD analysis project Ga0209085, IMG submission 187310) | Freshwater microbial communities from Lake Croche, Canada to study carbon cycling - C_131016_EF_MetaG (SPAdes) (version 2) | ecosystem: Environmental > Aquatic > Freshwater > Lake...
TGTAGGGCTTATCCACCCAAGATCAGGTATGGCTGCTAATCACGGTGTCACAGTCCTTAATACGCCAGGAACCATTGATGCGGGGTACAGAGGAGAACTCAAAGTAATCCTAATTAACCTAGATAAGTATCAAAAGTTTAGGGTACATAAAGGTGACAGGATTGCTCAATTAGTTATTCAAGCGGTTGAAAAAGTTGATTTTGTAGAAGTCCAGCAATTATCAGAGAGCGTTCGTAATGTTGACGGATTTGGTAGTAGTGGGATATAATGTCAATATGACGCTTAAAAGCTATGAGATACCAGACCCATTTACTACATTCCGTATTAAAAAATATGCTAAACAAAAGGGCTATTGTTATGACTTCTTTTCTGGTGAATGGGACTTTAATTGCAATTGTTGTGATGAGTTGCTTATAGCACCCAATAAAAAAACTTTAACCAAAATACGTTTATATCATACAAGGAATGAGTGCACTGGTGGATACTAAATGCTGCACTATAAGTCAAGATAATGATTCATTTTGGTATACTCATCAAACAATGCCTGATGGTCATATATGGTGTGTTACCAAATCTATTGTTGATAAGGCTGTTGCTGATGTTAGGGCTAAGTATGGCAATAAGAAAAGACATAGACAATGACACACAATTGTACATTTGACTTAGACCTTGACGGTCAGGTTACCTGTACTGTATGTGGTGCTATGGATGATGATAAAGAGCCAAACAAGATATTTGAAGAACAGGTAGATTTTGAATAAAAAATGTGAACATACTTTTTATATGCGTGAACTTGGTATACAATGTACTAAGTGTTTAATTATATGGGAGAGCGATGAAGGAACCACGAATAATGAAAATGGATTGGAAGTCTTTAGGATATTGGCCCATATACCGAGAAGGTAAACTTAGTTGGGAAGCGCAGCAAAAAATGAGCGAAAAAGAGGAAGATAAATGAGCAAAAAAGTGGACAACAATATAATCAATTTACCCACAAATAAAGTCACAGATGAAGAATTTGCAATGTTTATGGATGCGCTACTTGGACCTTATAAAGGTGGAAGGTTTATGCAAGAATGAGCGACATTAAATATAAGCTTCATTATAGAGGCGTAAATTGGAAAAAGATTGAATCTAATAGAGCCAAGATTTGGGCTTCAAAGTCTGGGGATGTAGAGATAATTCAAGAGGCTGATCCTGATAAAATAGAAGCTGTTAGAGAAAAACAAAGAATTGCCAGAAAAGAACGTAAAGCCAGGATAAGGGCTAATAAAGAAGCAAAGGGATTAATATTACCTAAAAAGAAAAAAGGCGGGAAATAAATGAGCGAAAAAGTGGAACCAAACATACCCATAGAAGATAAGGTCACAGATGCTGAATTTGATCTATTTATGAAAGCTTTAACAGGACCATATATTGGGGGAGGATTTAAACAAGAATGAGTTATATGCACACATATGAGTATAGATGCTCATGTGGCTGTAAGTTGACAGCCGAAAAGCATGAAAAGTTTGAAGATGCACCTAAGTGCGGATATTGTGGCAATATCATGGAATTAGAGTTTTATTTAAGATCAATAGATACAAGGGCGGGGGAATGATGGATAACTTCCAATTATTACTAATAGGAACAATGATATTCTATACCAGTATAATCATATTAATAATCAATAAATGCGATAGAGATATAAAGGACCTAAATGGATCAATATCTGACTATAAAAGGGCATATAGCCTATCTAAGGATAATAGCTATTCCCAGCAACATTATACTCAATTACAGCTAGAAAATATCAATCTTCGTAGCGTCATCTCCGACCTAGATAATGCTAATAAGTTGTTACAACAACAGATGAAGCAATTAAAGGTTTCTCTAGTTGAACCCCCGCTCCAATATGAATCTAGTATCTATCAAAATAACCTATCGTCTAATAGCCTATGGGCTAATCAGCAAGAGTTAGAATTAGATCATGACTATATTAAGAAGAACAAATATGAAGATGGATTTTTTATAGAGTTATGAAAAGAACAGTCAATAAGTGATTAAATATACAGTAGTTAGGATAGTATGACTCATATAAAAGTCTATCCACCAGAATGTAAGCACAAGTTAACCATAGAAGGTGAAAGACTTGTTTGTGCTTATTGTGGTGAAACTTTTAAGATGTAATTAAACTAATATACATTATATAATCTATATTTATATGGATTAAAGTGGAGCAAAGTGGAGTATTGTGGTGAATAAATACAGTAGTTAATATTTATTTAACAATTCATTATATGTTTCACGTGAAACCATGTTATAGAGCGTACCATATCGCCCATCGTAATGTCAAGTCCATTATACGCATAAAATGTGTGATAAATATCACATATAAATATGCCTATAAACTGGACAAAATAGGGCAAAATGTATAATAAATAGGGCAATATTGTCCATATATTGAGATATATTGTGTGAATTTGATCACATTTAATGTATCTCTATTTTGGTATATCTATATGATCAACATCACACTTTATATGCTTGACTTCCCGTGAATTTTATGATATGTTCGTAATGTCTGTATATCTTTATATACATCTATATGGATCTATATTACTCTAGGTGATATTGGATATTGGATCTCCCGTGAAATTCCCGCCCCGTTCGTAATGTCTGAAAAAACTCCCGCGATTTTTTAGCTTGGTTCGTAATACCTGGGAAAAATAAAAAAACGTGCAAAAAAATAAAAAGAAAGAGACCCCCACACCCAACATGTGGAGGTCTCTAGATTTAGGACTCGGCGGTGAAATAGCCTGAACGCCCTTTATGTCAGCATGAACTCGTTCATGGGTTCATCTTTTCTGACAATTCCTGTTAGCCCTAAATCTTCTAGGGCGAATTTGAGTTGCTTGCATATCTGTTGAACTTCTACCAATGGAAATGGCACCAGTTCTTGTTCCGCCATAATGATTATATAATTTACTATATAACCAAGCATAGCCTCATTTACGTGTCTGCTTTCTCTTGTCATCTTTAGGGCCATAATAGCGGTAGATACTCTTTGGTCCGCAAACCCCGCAGCAATCTTATCGTGCAGTTTTTGGTCAACACTTGCCACATTACACCTCTTTCGGGTTTGATTCTATCACATTGTCTTGGCTTTCGTCAAGTCCGTTATCTATAAGTAGTTTATTAATGATGCTTTTAGCTATACCCTCATGACCTTGATCTAAATAAGATTTGGCCAATGTTAGACTAATTAATGTCTTTTCATCCATTACTCATCCTCATCTTCTTCCTCCGCTTCTATGATAATAGATTCATCTATCATCCAATCACGGATATGGTCATATAGCGCTTCGGGCCCATACTCTAATGTAAAGCCATTCTTATCTGCTTGAATCCAGTATAGTTCCCATACTTCATCTAGGTCCATTGCTGTGCAGTATTCTTCTTCCTGCCCCTCCATAATGGTAGTCCACAGGTCCTTGATAACATCCCATGTCCATACCCAAACCAGGGACGGGAATACAGAAAGACTGCTAATCTTATCTATGATATCTTCAACATCACGATAAGTATCTAACATTCTAGTTCTTTCCTGCAGGTCCATTAGTTCAACCTCATATATAGTCATTAGTCAAAATACCCTTCTGCCCATAGGCCATCAAAGAATGAATTGGCTTGTTCCAATCCAGTTGTAATTCTTGTTTTATCCATTAGATCGGAGGGATGAGATAGGTAAAACTTTTTAGCAGTCTCTATGCATTCCTGCATAATGCTAATATCTTCTATGTCATAACCTAACATCATAGTAGAAACTCATCTCCCTCTATATAGCCATAGTATTCGTTATACTGTTGCTTTAATTCATCTGAGGCATATGCCATAAATTGACGTTCAGCATATTCAGGACCTTCATCACAATTTGCGTTGGACCAATTTTCATATAGGTCCTCCGCAATTTCTTGTATCATTGCACCTGTAATGTGCTCTGCTATTGTATCTATAAATTGCTCAGCCATTAGTATCCTCCAAATTTAGTTAGTATCTCATCAAGGACTTCAATACCACCTTCATAGTAATGAGCCATATCTACTTCTGTAGTCATATCATAGTCTGCTTCTAATTCTTCTTTGCGTTGCTTTATATAGCCTAGGATTTCGTTATGTGCACATTCACCACATACCGCAGTCTCATCTGCTGTGTAGTGCATACCTGCACCACATGAGGCACACCAGGATTCATCATACATGCCCATTATTTAGTGGCTCCTCTTTAGCAAATGCAATTGCATATGTGATTGCATATAGTTCTCCATAGGTATCCATAACGCCTTCCCAGTATTTGCGTTCCATTGAATCCATGGCTTCACCTGATTCATCTTCCGCCTCTTGAGCAAGTGTTAGTTGTTGCTCTGCTTCAACCATAAGTGTTTTCAAATGTCCGTGCAGAATATCTGCACCGTCCATTCCAAGTTCAACCTGTCTCTGCAGATAAGGGTCTAGTTCCATTGTTTCCATTATGCATTCTCCTTTAGTTGGGTTTCTGATTGTATCATATGGGTCTGACATTGTGCTCTATCTTCATCTGTTGGCTCACCATAGCCACACTTAGGACACATATCAAATTCACATGATTCACACCAAGGTGTTTCATCTTCTGTGTTATCACATTCACGGCATTGCCAACCATACTCAGATTGACTAATGATTTCACCACGAAGAAACTCTGCTTCTCCACCCCAGCCTGTTTCTTCTTCATATGATAATGTAAAGAGTAGGTCGGGATATTGAGATGAGAGATTAGTTATTGCTACATCAGGAGTTCCCCACGCAGTATTGAAGTTATAATAAACTACATAGTTTTCGCCATTCTCGTGCTCTTCCATATAGGTATCAGGATACTCGTTATCATTAGATACGGCTACATCCCATTTGACACCCCAGTTGCGGATATTCCAGTTGTACCAAGAATTATCTGTAGCAGATTTGGCTTGTAGGTCAACCCACCAATTAGGGTCAGTTGCAGGCAGTTCGGAACGAACAGGCTGCTCTTTATATGCTTCAAGGTCGGTGGGAGCAATGATGTTTCTAAAACTAAAGATAGGATTAGAATACTTCGTTTGCTTTACACCAAAGGCTAAATCACCATTAGATTCAATATAGTCCACAAAGGGAGTATTCATTTGTTCTTTGAGTTTGATTACAGATTCTTTTGGACCTTCAATAGTTAGTCCGTTATATACCCAGTTTGGCATTGTTTTTCTTTCTACTAGTTGGTTAGTAAATGTATTGTATCAGAGGGCACTGACATTATTCTACAGGATTTGCCTCAAGGACTTCTATTTCCTCTGACTCCCATTTTCCTGATACAAAAGTATATTCCATAGCGGTTTGTTCATCAGGTGCTTCTATAATTTGAGTAAGTCTTTGGTTGGCTACAACTTGATATTTTGGCATTGTATTCCTCTCGATTGGATTGATAGTATCATTCTAGCATAAGGCACTGACATTTGGCTAGTCCCGCACCTTGTCTGTAGCCTCATCGTAAAGCAGCCAGTCTATATCTATGGAGTAGACAATCGTAATGGATTTGTCTAAAAGCTGGATGATCACATGGTCATCCTCTGTATATCCAATTAGTTTAGCATCTTGGATTTGCTCCCGTGTAAAAGATCTATCTTCGTAAACGGCGGGGATAGAAGAGAATGCATCCCCATATAACCCTTCCATTACATCAAGCATGGGATAACTCATATTGCGCTAGTGTATATACCTTGAAGTTGCATCCTAAGTTATAAGCAAATAAACAAGCATCTGCTAGATTAGTTGTCTCATATAGGGGATATCCAGTATTATCATTAGGACTATCTAAATCAGGATACACCTCAAATTGATTTATACCCCCTGGTGAGACAGAATAATCTATCTCATATATACGTAATGTCTCAAGTTCATCCATGTTTATCATGCTAGTATTGTAGCAGGTGCCACTGACATTTTAGACTGCCATAGGGAACAGTTACTATCTAATCTATCTCCAAATGTTCTAATATACTCAGATACATCTTCTTGAAAAATAGTTTGACAAGACTTTACTGTGTCTACTGAGATAAACACTCTTCCATTCCATGAACCCCATTGCCCAATATTGGTCGGGATTTCAAGACAGCCATAACTATCTTGTTCCCATCCTACACCTTCACTACATAGAACAGCATACTTGGGATCTCCAAATACATTCTTTTCTTCTAGTTCAATCAATAATAGATTATCTACTGTACATTCGCTAAAATCATTGCTATACTGCAAACGATAGATATCATTGGCAATTTTGGCAAGCTTTTTGCCATCCAGTTTATTGCCTTTATATCCCTTTATTCTATCTCTCATATTTATCCTTTGGTAGTTGGGTTGATAGGATTCATAATACCATATCGTAAAGGTTACTGTCTAGTAGGATATCATTATATGAGACGTAATACCCGTGATATTTATCACATCTTCATAATCCCCGTGATTAAATATACATTTACGTAATGTCCGATTTGTCTGATTGCGCGCCGCAGCTTTGCAAAAAAAAATAAGCCTTTTTGATTCATGCTTAGGAATTGCGGATTCTTTCAGTCCTCCACCAACTGTGCTCTATAGTATTTCTGTGATCGCCCTAATCAGCCTGGCGAATTGAAGTGGGGCTTTTACACCCCACCCAACTTTATTTACACGTTTGTAAAATCGTGATTGTTTGGAATTTCTTCCAAGTGATATTCGCAAAATGAATTCCACGAATGTTCTGTTCCACCATCATCAACCCACATTGCTTGTGTGTCAATAATTATAGGTGAATCTAAAAATGGTAATTCATCTCTGTTTGCTAAAAAGATTCCGAATCCAGTTTCTGAATCCCGACCTTCTTTTGTTAGTTGGTCTATAATAATTCGCAAACAATATGAATCATCTGTCCAGCGTGGTCTTGCTTTATCAAGTGCTGAAGCCAAATCTTGTCGCCAAGATGTTTCGCCCCAATGTGAGTATAAAACCAAATAGGGTTGTTCTTTGTTTGTCTTGAATACAAAATTGACTCGTGCTCCCATTTAGATTATCCCCCCAAAAGCGATTAGAAGTGCGATTGCTATTACGGCTAGAATTATGAAGTTTGTCATTTGCCTATCCTATCCTATTTTCTAGTTCTTGTAAAGTGGGAAGTTGGGGGACTCCCGAAAGAGTCCCCCAAGCCTATTAGAGATACTTAGCGATTTGCTTCATAGTAGAAGCATTTACTGTTTCCTCATCTGTCATCTTGAGAATTGTGAGGGCGTTAGTAATATCCTCTTTCATCTCACGATAAGTGTGCTGATGGATTTGCTCAAAATCACGCTCAGGCTCAGTAGGGAAAGTGCCTTCCTTTGTGATAATATCAAAATCAACATTGAGAGTGTTATTCCAAGAGCGATAACTTGTGCGTAGGTTTTCAGCCTTTGAGAAGTTGGCAATAGCCCACTCGCCAATTTGCTTTTTCCAAGCGGTTTGTGCTTTGACAAACTTTGCTTCGTTGGCTTCTTGTGAGGCATAGTCTTTTTCTAGTGTTGCTAGACGAGTTTCTAGTGCCTTAATTACCTTTGGTGTTGCCACCTTTACTGTGATTGCTCTACTCATTTTTTTCCTTTGTTAGTTGGGTTGGAGGTTTTATTATATCAGAGGGGTCTGACATAAACTTAGGTGCTAGTTCTTACTTACGACATTGGGCTAGAACTCTAGCAAACTGCCCCTGTTTCGTTACCCCCTATTATAGCAGGGGGGTCTGACATTATGATTCGTGTCTTGGGTGGTCTACACGAACATTTTTTTGGATCACGGAATCTACGATTTTGCCTTGAAAGGCTACCATCATCTTAGCCAGTTTTACTTCATCTGCTGAAGTTAGTTCAACCTGAAGATTATCTAGCACTTCATATTCAACGCCATACTGCATAGCCTTGCCCAGCCCGTAGCCCATTTGGGCACGGGACGGGACTTGTAGGGTAATAACTGCCATTAGTAAGCACCTTCTTCTGTTCGTTCAACTTCGTGATTAGTAACCTGAATCATTCCATCATATGAATCAACTGTTAGATTGCTAGAAATAAAGTCTTCAAGTGAATCCATATCTCCACCAAGTTCAACTTCAATAGTCATATCAACACGAATCCAAGCGGTGTATTCAATTTCTTTAGTTAGTGGAACATCAAAGATTTCAGCAATTTCTGTAAGTGTATCTTGTTCGTTAGAATCAGCATAAACATTTTCAAGTAGTGTGCGAAGTTGGCTTTCTTTACGATAGTATTCGTTCATCTTTGTTTGATAAGATTTATCACGATAAACCAAAGCACGAACATCTGACTCGCTATATGATTTTGTAGTTACTTCATCATTTTCAACGAAGTCTAATTTTATTGTTGAATTAGCAATTTGATTTTTTAGTTCAGTAATTTCGTTGCCATAACGCAATTCCATTTCCTGAATAATTTGTTCACGAAGTGTTGTTGTTTCCATATTGGTTTCTTCTTTCTTTTCGGTTGGGTATATTGTAGCATCTGCTACTGACATTAGAGTTAGATGATTTGAGCATATAGGGCATTGTTCTAAATTAGTGCCCAAGTCTTTTGTTGTATATGTAACTAAAGAATCACAATAGGAACACACAAACTTATATCTAAACCATTTATCCATACCGCTATTGTAGCGTATAGGTCTGACATTGTTCAACTTACCCGCCAGTAATTCCAGTATCTGAGACGCTCCCGTAATGTGAGATTCATCACGTAATCCCCGACACGCCCGATGCGGCGCGCCGCTGCATATTTATTCAACATCTTGCATATTTATAATTTGAAGCTTTGCGATTCCAACGGGACTTGAACCCGTAGCCTCTACCGTGACAGGGTAGCGATCTAACCAATTGATCTATGGAACCAAGCGAGCAGTTTATACACTTGCTCAGGTGTTGCGAATTTTATTTCGCTAGTGCAAGAACTTGCTTTACGATTTTATTTTTTTCTGCAGTTACAACTGGGTCGAAACCACTTGCACCTGCCATTAGTGATTCACCGCTACCCTTGCGAGCAGTGCGATAGTAATCAAGGCGTTCGGTGAGTGCATTTACAACGCCCCACGCAGTGCCTTTGATATTGGCATTTGTAGGTGAGTTATGATACAACTCATCAAGCAGGACAACTTTATTTTCCCACTTTTTGATTGAACCCTTTTTATCCATCTCAGGCTTAGGATAAATCTTGTTGATGATTTCAGAGAACTTTTTATTGTTCACCTCAAGAGCGAACAATTCTTGTGCTTCTTTCTCAAACTCATCAAAGTATGCGAAAGTCAAACCAAGAGCCTCACGAGCAGCAGCAATTTTTCCATCTACTGTTTGAGTGTGGCGAATCTTGAATGATTGCTTAGCCTTACGCATAGCAAGATTTAGAGTGTTTTGGCACATAACACGAACAGGTGTGATTGCAGATTGCACCGCAACAGAACCATCGTGTGAAGTCCAAACAATGAGATAAAGTTTTGTCTCATCATTTGCACCTTGTGGGTCAAGAATCATAGAGCGTGGAATAGCCATAGAGCCATAAACTACACGACCATTTTTCAATGAACCTGCAGATTCCCAAACTACATCAGGATTGCCATCGTGGATATTATCTGCAAACGCAAATAATTCCTCATTTTGCACTGTCTTATAGCGTGAGCCTACAACAGAGAGAACATCTTTTTGTCCTGCAGTTTGTGGGTTATTACGAACTACGAGATAGTTATCTGAAACTGTTGTATAGTTATCTGCAAGCAAATCACTAACAGATTCTAATTGAACATTCCAATTTGCAAGATTTGCACCTTGCAACATTTGGGCAGTAGTAACAGCCTCATCTTGTGAGAATACCTTATTAGCAAACGAGTGCCAAGCGGGATTAGTGCGAAGATTTACAGCGAGTGAAACTGAGTTATCTTCAATTTCTTTTTTATGAGCAAGATTGCCCACTGGTGATTGTGCGGTCATTTTTCCTTCTTTCTTTTGTTTGTTAGATTGAGTATAACATAGGGCACTGACATTTGTCTACTTGAATCATAAGATGAATAAACATTTGTGAGATTCATCACATTCCCGCAGTGTGAGAAATATCACACGTAAAGGTTATCCACACGTAATCCCCAGACACGCCCGAGTGCGGGGGCGCGCCGATTTTTGCGGGAATGTCAAGGCGACACGCCATTAATTTTTAAAAATAAAATAAAAAAAAGATAGCACTGCAGCTAAGGCCCCATACACCAATATGTACGCTGCAATGCTACCCATTTTTATTTAGCCCCTCTTAGATAAATTCAGTTAGATCTCGATCAGAGATTTCATTTACGTCAACGCCTTCAACTTCTGCAATAGCATCCCATAGGTCCTCTTCAGTGAAGTCACCGTCGGGATGCCACTCAGCTAGTAATTGCATTAGGTCACTCATCGTGCACCATGCATTCATCGCAATCGCAATAGTGTGCATGCGGTAGCCAATTGTCTAAGTGGTGGGCTTCTGCAATTGCATTAGCGGGAGCACTAGTCTCTCCACGCCATGATACACCTTCAGGAAGTTTAATTAAACGGTCATAGTCTTCGTCATGATAAGCGTCAATTGCATCCAGGCATGCATCTACCATTGCAGACGGGACGGGTGGATAGTGATTACCCGTCAAGTGGTACCTAAGTGAAGTGCGAATATCAATATCGCTATTTGCTAATTCAGTTGCAAACACATTTCCCATTATTTACATCTCCAATTCTATTACGGCGTGAGAGCCATTTTCATTGATACGATATAGTTCTTGTGCAATTTCCTCACGAGATAAGCCTTTACCTATCAAGTTAAGCACTGCACTGCGATTCATAGATTCAAACACGCCACTAGGTAACATTTTGATTTTAGGTAAGAAGGATGAGTCGGGAGAGACTTTAGAAATAAACTTTATTCCATCAACCTCGAACGGATAAGCATTCCATCCATTAGTATCTAAGTCGTGCATTTTCATTAGTTATTTTCCTTTTCTACTTGTTGGGTAATTGTATCAAACTCACGGATTTCATCTGCAATATTTGACATTATTTCATCGCCTAGGCAGGCATATGCGACTGTAGTCGCAGTCATAGCGGAGAGAGTTGCAGAATATTGAAACATAAGATTTGCAATTCTATCTAATTTGCTGAAGTCACCTTCACACAATTCCATTGCTATATCACGAGCAGACGACATTACTTCATCTGAAATAAGTGCTTCCGCAGAAGC
>Ga0209085_1002176_pt1 | contig 11283 bp, 10 predicted proteins | sample C_131016_EF_Meta_FD_187310 | JGI IMG/M metagenome (GOLD analysis project Ga0209085, IMG submission 187310) | Freshwater microbial communities from Lake Croche, Canada to study carbon cycling - C_131016_EF_MetaG (SPAdes) (version 2) | ecosystem: Environmental > Aquatic > Freshwater > Lake...
TGAACTTTTCCAAGAAGCCGTTAGAGAAGCAGTTGAAGTTGCAGCCACCGGCAAGATTGTGACCATCGGCATTGAACCAACTGAACCTTCGGTTGGCTTCGGCTACATCAAAGCTGGATTGAGAATCCACGAAGCACCAACTGCTCGTGAAGTAGTTAAGTTTGTTGAGAAGCCTGAGCTTTCCAGAGCCAAGAAATATGTTCGTTCAGGAAAGTATTTGTGGAACGCTGGAATGTTTATTGCACCTGCTTCGCTTTTGCTTGAAGTGCTTGAAGACACGGAACCTGAATTATATAAGAATGTGATGATCTTGGCTGAGGCATGGGGGACTGCCAACCAGCAGAGTGTTTTTAATAATGTCTGGCCAACTCTGAAGAAGATTGCAATTGACTATTCGATTGCTGAACCAGCAGCCGATATTGACCTGGTTGCAGTTGTTCCGGCTAAGTTCGGTTGGCACGATGTTGGTGACTTTGCTGCTATCGCCGAATTACAAGCTGATGGCAAAGCTAACCACTTGGCTATCTTGGGCGATGTGAAAGTTCTCTCAGATAAATCCAATGGAATTCTGGTTTCTGAAACCGGAAGACTTGTTGCTCTCATTGGTTTAGAGGATGTCATCGTGGTTGACACCCCGGATGCTCTTTTGGTCACAACAAAACAACATGCTCAAAGAGTCAAAAACTTGGTGGATTCGCTAAAGACCACCGGTCACAGCGATGTCCTATGACCAAAAGCACCAAAAGGATTATTGCTCTTGGGCTTTTGGCCAGCCTTGCTCTGTCATTTAGTGCTTGTTCAACGACTAAAACCATCAAACCGCCTCACAAGTCAGCAACATCTGCCTGTTTGATCAGCCCTAAGACTTCAGCCCCTGGTTCACCAGATAGGCAGTTGGCTGCGGATTTGGTTGAAGCTCAGGTTATTTATGGAATCAAGGTCCGTGAAGTTCAAATACCAGCTGGAGCAAACCTAAATTCAAGACTGCTAACTGAACTGCAAGCTGGTTGTGTTCTATTGGTGTCAGGTAACACTGGGTATCTGGACGCGCTTTCGTCTTTTGCCCGAATTCACAGCAAGATCATGGTGCTTTTTGTTGGTGGCCAGATTGCTGCGGTCGACCAGCCAACCAACCTGCGTTGGGTTTCCGATAACCCGAATCTTGCGGCCAGATTAGCTGGTTTCGCAGCCGCTGAAAAAGGTCATGACATCACACTGCTTTATACAGGGCAATATGCATCAGTTAGTTCGTTCCTAACGGCCTTTACCCAAGGTGTTAGTGCTTCAGAAGAGCTGAACAGTCAGGTCAAAGTCACTGTTCAGAAGGTTAGCTCGAAGTCTGATTTCAAGAAGCAGGTCAGCAAGATTGCTCGACCTGGAACCCTAGTGGCATTGACGGATTCCAGTTATTTGAAGAGTTTGGATGATTTCACAGGGCTTGAAGTTATTGGGGCTGACCTCCAGTTGGGTCAGACCATAGTTCAATACGATCCTCAGGTTTTTGCCTCGGTTGAGCGTAAAACCAGTAAGTATGTCCTCAGCGCTGTGGCTAGCCTTTTGGCTAGAAAAGTTGCCAGCGACCCGAAGTATCGAGTTTCAGGTGGGGTCAACGAACTTAGGGCTACCGGCACTTTCAGTGACCAGCTTCAGGCTTACCTCAACAAACTGGCAAATATAACGCCCTGATAAACAGATTGGCTTAAGGTCATTTTCAGCCATTAAAGGGGAGTAGTGTCTAGGTGTGTGTGGTTGATGATTGGCATCACCCGAATAAACCAGGAGGAATAAAGTGAACAAAGTTTCACGTAAAGCTCTAGCCGGCATCGCAATGGCAAGCATCAGCTTGCTTGTGCTATCAGGTTGTGCTTCAAAGCCAGGTGCAGGATATACCGAGTGTGGTGTTTCTGACGAAGGTTCATGGACTGACAAGTCATTCAACGAATCTGTAATGGATGGAATGAAGAAGGCTCAGACCGATTTCGGTGTTGACCTAAAGTCTGCAGAGTCAAACTCTTCAAGCGACTTCAAGCCAAACCTAGATGCAATGATCGCAGCAAAGTGTGACATCATCTTCGCAGTTGGATTCAACCTTGTTGACGCAGTTAACACTGCTGCTGAAGCAAACCCATCACTTCACTTTGTAACTATCGATGGTTGGTCAAATGGCGCAACAAACTTGAAGCCATTCAACTACAACACAGTTGAGTCAGCTTACCTAGCTGGTTACGCTGCTGCTGATTACTCAACCACAAAGGTTATTGCAACCTACGGTGGTATGCAGATCTCTGCAGTTACCGACTTCATGGACGGTTACTACTACGGTGCACAGGCATGGGCAAAGGACAACGGAACTGCAGTTAAGGTTCTTGGTTGGGACCCTATGAAGAAGAAGGGTGACTTCATTGGTGGATTCGCTCCGAACGATCCTGCCGGAAAGATCATCGCTGCTGGTGACCTAGCTGCTAAGGCTGACGTTATCCTTCCTGTTGGTGGAGACCAGTATGGTGCGCTATCACAGGCAATCAACGAGTCTGGTGCTTCAGCAAAGATGGTTGGTGTTGACAAGGACTGGTCACTTAACCCTGACTACAAGGGACAGATCTTGACTTCTATCATGAAGCTTCTAGGTCAGTCAGTGTATGACTTCGTTAAGGCTGACGCTGTTGACAAGACTGCATTCGATGGTGCTGCTTACGTAGGTACTCTAAAGAACGCTGGTATTGGTATCACCAAGACTGACTTCATTAGCGCAGATCTACAGACCAAGCTAGACAGCCTAAAGGCTGGAATCATCGATGGTTCAATCAACCCTCGTGGCTAATTAGTTCCAAAACAGAACTGCCGGGACCTAATAAGTTCCGGCAGTTCTGCTTTAACCAAACCCTTATAAATACTCGGCTAGATTAGTAATAGGGAAGCGCAAAGGAGCCTGAGGTCAAGCATGAAACTTGAACTAAGAAACATTACTAAGCGTTTTGGCACTTTGGTTGCCAACGACAACATCAGTTTGACTTTGGAGCCAGGCGAGATTCACAGCCTGCTAGGTGAAAACGGTGCCGGTAAGTCAACTTTGATGAATGTTCTTTATGGACTGCTGCAACCTGACTCAGGTGAGATTCTGATTGATGGCAAGCAGGTTAACTTTGCTTCCCCTGGTGAAGCTATGACTGCCGGTATCGGTATGGTTCACCAACACTTTATGTTGATTCCAGTGTTCACTGTTGCCGAGAATGTTGTTTTGGGTAACGAGCCAACTGGCAAACTAGGTCTCTTGGATTTGAATGCAGCAAGAAAACTCGTGAAAGAGATCTCAGATCGTTTTGGTTTTGATATTGACCCTGATGCAAAAGTTGAAGACCTACCGGTTGGTGCTCAGCAAAGAGTTGAAATCATTAAGTCCCTTGCTCGCAATGCTAAAGCGCTGGTTCTTGATGAACCAACCGCAGTGCTAACTCCTCAAGAAACTGATGAACTAATGGAAATCATGAGAGGGCTAGCTAAATCAGGAACCTCAATTATTTTCATCACCCACAAACTTCGTGAGGTTCAGCAGGTCTCTGATCGCATCACAGTTATTCGCCAGGGTAAAGTTGTGGCCACCCCAAGCCCAAAGGCAACCGCTAACGAACTGGCAACCTTGATGGTTGGTCGTGAAGTTGATCTTGAAACTAAGCGCAAGCCAGCAAAATTGGGTGAAGAGAGTTTGGTTGTTAAAGATCTAACTGTGCTCGATGACAGAAACCAGCAAATGGTTGACGGGGTTAGCTTCAGTATTCGTAATGGCGAAGTTCTTGCTATCGCTGGTGTTCAAGGTAATGGTCAAACAGAATTGGCAGAAGCAATAGTTGGTCTTCGTAAGATTCACAGTGGTTCTGTTGTGGTTGCCGGTAATGATGTGACCAGAAGAACTGTTCGTGAAGCTTTGGAATCGGGTCTTGGTTATGTTCCTGAAGACCGTAAGAAAGATGGTCTGGTTGGTGAATTCACCATCGCTGAGAACTTGATGTTGGATGGTTCGTTCACCGCTCCTTTTGCTAAAGGTGTTCAGATTGACTTTGCCAAGCGCGATGAAATAGCTAATCAGCTAATCCAAGAGTTTGACATTAGAACACCTTCGGCTGAAACATTGGCTAGACAGCTATCCGGAGGTAATCAGCAGAAGGTTGTTGTGGCCAGGGAGCTAAGCCGTGAACTCAAGGTTTTGGTGGCCTCTCAGCCAACCAGAGGTGTTGACGTTGGTTCGATTGAGTTTATTCACGAGCAGATCATTGAAGCTAGAGACTCAGGGAAATCTGTTCTGATTATCTCGACCGAGCTGGATGAAGTGTTAGCTCTGGCTGACCGTATTGCAGTTATGTATCGAGGAAAGATTGTTGGCATCGTTGATGCCAAGACCAGCAGAGAGAAACTGGGCAAGATGATGGCAGGTATTGCAGCATGAGTAAGAAAAAAGAAGTAGTTGCTATTCCTGAATCTAAGGTTCAGAGTGTTCTTCAAGAAATCATGTCGGGTGACCCGGTCAGAATCGCGCTTTCAATTCTTCTAGGTTTCTTTATCGGAGCCATCTTCATGGTGGTTTTCAACACTCAGGTGGTGAACGCTTGGTCAAACTTTGGTGCTGACCCAGGTTTAGCGTTCTCATCGGTTTGGTGGACTATTCAAGATGGTTACGGTGCTCTGTTCACCGGATCCATTTTTGATACCAGTGCAGGTAACTTCCTTGATGGTCTAAGACCACTTACTGAGACTCTGAGATTCGCAGCTCCCTTGATCATGGCAGGTCTCGGTGTTGCTCTAACTTTCCGAGTTGGTCTATTCAACATTGGTGCTACCGGTCAAATCATGATTGGTCTAGCTGGAGCAACATTTGTTTCAACTAGATTGCACATGCCCGCAGTAATCCACATGATTGTTGCAGTTATTGCAGCGGTAGTTGCTGCTGCAGTCTGGGGAATGATTGTTGGAATTCTAAAGGCACGAACCGGTGCTAACGAAGTTATTGTGACCATCATGTTGAACTACGTTGCAACAGCATTGTTCACTTTCTGTTTGCGCCAACCAGGTTTGCTTCTTGAATCAAACGGTGGTGGAACTCCTAAATCAGATCACCCGGATCCAACAGCGATGTTGGGAAGTTTGTTTGGAACGGGCTTCAACCTTCACTATGGAGTGTTCCTTGCAGTTATCGCCGTTGCTTTCTACTGGTGGCTAATGGAACGATCAACTTTCGGTTTCCGTTTCCGAATGGTGGGACACAACCCTTCTGCTGCAAGAGCAGCCGGTATCAAAGTTGAGAACACATTTGTTTGGGCGCTAGCGCTATCAGCTGGTTTTGCCGGTCTTGCAGCTGCAAACCAGGGTTTGAGCCTTGATGGAGGTCTAACCACAAGCATCGAAGCGGGAATCGGTTTCGATGCAATCACAGTTGCGCTTCTAGGTGGTTCAAGAGCCGGTGGAGTGGTCATGGCTGGTTTATTGTTCGGAGCTTTCGAAGCTGGTTCTGCTTCAATGCAGGTGTCAGGTGTTTCACCTGAAGTTCTAGGTGTTGTGAAGGCGCTTATCGTGCTGTTTATTGCAGCACCTCCGATTATTAGAGCGATCTATAAGCTTCCTAAACCAAAACCGAAAGCACTAGAACCTACCAAGCAGACTGCAAAGGTGAGTAAGTAATCATGAGCAAAATTGAAGTCACGCCTGGAATGTTCTCCAAGGTTGAAATTAGACCAAGTCTAAAAACAACAATCACTATGGCCATCACCGGTCTAGTGGTGCTTGTTGCTTTTGGTATCCTCGGTAAATCAGGCGATGTCATGTTTGTTTGGAGCGACACCCGTGAGAGCGTTCAACTGCCTCACTGGGTAGTGAACTCTATGGGATTCTGCACCGTGGTTGGAGTCTTGTTGTTGGCGATGGCCGCAGCTGCTTTCTTCTATAGAAGAGCCAATAAGAAATCACCGGCTTGGCTTGTGATCATCTTCGGATTATTTGCAATTATGGCTCTGCTGGGTTGGCTGGCAACTGGAGCATCACAGGGTGTTCAGATGGTGTTTATCCTGAGCAACACTTTGGTATTTGCTATCCCACTGATTTTCGGTGGAATGGCAGGCATCATGTCTGAGCGTGCTGGTGTTGTGAACATCGCAATCGAAGGTCAATTACTTACCGGTGCATTTGTTTCTTCAGTGGTTGGAACCATGACCCATAACCTTTATCTAGGTATGGTCACCGCAATGATTGCTTCAGCTATCTTGTCTATGGTGCTAGCGTCCTTAGCCATCAAGTATTTAGTTGATCAGATTATTATCGGTGTGCTTTTGAACGTATTAGTAATTGGTATCACTAACTTCCTGCACTCCGTGTGGTTGAACAATGACAGTTCACATCTAAACTTCCCTGGAACTTTTGATCGAATCGCAATTCCTTTGCTTTCTGATATTCCAGTTCTAGGTCAGGTGCTGTTCAATAACAGAATCACTGTTTATTTGATGTTCCTAATCGTGCCAACTCTTTGGTATGTCCTGTTCAAGACCAAGCTTGGGCTTCGTGCTCGTGCTGTTGGTGAACACCCGTTAGCTGCTGACACTGTTGGTATCAACGTTGGTAGAACAAGATTCTGGTGGGTAACCCTAGGTGGAATGATCGCCGGTCTAGGTGGAGCAGCGTTGACTATCGGTAACGTGGGTTCTTTTGGTCGCGAGATGTCAGGTGGTCAGGGCTTTATCGCTTTGGCTGTTGTCATCCTTGGTCGTTGGCAACCGATTTATGTGACTCTTTCAGCACTGCTGTTTGGTTTCACTATCGTGCTTAGAGTCTGGGCTAACCAGGTTTCTCCAGGTGTTCCATTCGACATCATCACCATGGTTCCTTACCTAGTTACCTTGGTTGCGGTGGCTGGTTTTGCTGGCAGGGTGAGAGCTCCGGCAGCTGATGGTCAACCATACACAAAGGAATAAGCATGGAAATCAATTGGGAAGACCTAAAGCTAAAAGCCATTGAGGCCATGAAAAATGCCTATGCACCTTATTCACACTTTCCAGTTGGAGCAGCTGCTCTAGTTGATGATGGTCGCATCGTCACCGGTTGCAATGTTGAGAACGCCAGCTACGGTATTGGTCTTTGTGCTGAATGCGGTTTGGTGAGCAATCTGGCGATGACCGGTGGTGGCAAACTTGTTGCTTTCTATTGTGTTGATGGCAATAACAACGTGTTGATGCCTTGCGGAAGATGTCGTCAGCTGTTGTTTGAGTTCTCTCAACCTGGCATGCTGCTGCAAACTATTTCTGGAATAAAGACCATCGAAGAGGTTCTTCCAGATGCTTTTGGTCCTAGAGATCTTGAGACCGGCTTCGGCAACGATAAAAGAGGTTAGAGATGGCTAAAGAGTTTTCAGCAGTTGAACTGATCATTGCTAAGCGTGAAAAGAATGAACTGAGCACAGAGCAAATCCAGTGGTTAGTCAATAACTACACCGCAGGAATAGTTGCCGATGAGCAGATGTCTGCCATGGCTATGGCGATTCTCCTAAACGGCATGAACCGCCGCGAGATCAAAGATCTAACCTTGGCCATGATTGAAACAGGTGAGCGCCTCAACTACGGCGATCTACCGATGCCAACTGCTGATAAGCATTCAACCGGTGGTGTTGGTGACAAGATCACTTTGATGGTGGCTCCTTTGGTTGCTGTCTTTGGTGTTGCTGTTCCTCAGCTTTCCGGTCGAGGACTAGGTCACACCGGTGGAACATTAGACAAAATGGAATCAATCCCAGGTTGGTTGGCAAATCTGTCTAATCAGCAAATGCATGACCAACTAGCCAAAGTTGGCGCTGTTGTATGTGCTGCTGGTAGTGGTTTAGCGCCTGCCGATAAGAAGCTCTATGCCCTTAGAGATGTGACTGGAACTGTTGAGGCTATTCCTCTGATTGCCAGTTCCATCATGAGCAAGAAGATCGCTGAAGGAACCTCAGCACTGGTGTTGGATGTGAAGGTTGGCTCTGGTGCTTTCATGAAGACCCAGGAGCGAGCAACCGAACTAGCTCAAGTGTTAACCCAATTGGGTCAAGATGCTGGGGTTAAGACTTCAGCACTTCTCACCGACATGTCAACACCGCTTGGTGTGAAGATTGGTAATTCACTAGAAGTTGAAGAAGCAGTTGAAGTGCTGGCTGGTGGTGGACCACAGGATGTCATCGACATCACGATTGCTCTGGCTCAGGAGATGCTTCGTTTGACAGGTAAAGCTGACGTTGATGTTGCTGCTGCCTTGCAGGATGGTCGAGCAATGGATAAGTGGCGTCAAATGGTGAGTGCCCAATCAGGTGATCCAGATGCCAGCTTGCCTAAGGCTAAGCATGAAGAAGTTATCTATGCAGATGAATCAGGATATCTGAATACTCTTGATGCTCTTGCAGTTGGAACTGCTTCATGGCGACTAGGTGCTGGTAGAGCTAGAAAAGAAGACCCGGTTCAGTTTGGTGCTGGAGTTATTCTTCATGCTCAACGTGGAGCTAAAGTTGAGAAGGGTCAGCCACTGCTAACTTTATTCACCGATGAACCTGAAAGATTTGAACGAGCTAAAGATGCTCTGGTTGGTGGAATTAAGATTGAAGCCAGTGCTTCAAGCCAACCGAAACTAATCCTTGACCACATCAAGAACTAACTGAAAGTAATAATGGACATTCGCAAACTGCCTAAGGTTTCTCTGCACGATCATCTAGATGGGGGACTTCGTCCTGAAACCATCATTGAGTTGGCTAATGAAATCGGTCACCAGCTTCCTAGAAACAACCCGGAAGAATTAAGACAGTGGTTCCTAGATTCTTGTGATTCAGGTTCTCTGGTTGAATATCTTGAAACCTTCGTTCACACCACAGCTGTGATGCAAACCAAAGAGGGTCTAATCAGAGTTGCTCGTGAGTTTGCTCTAGATCTTGCTAAAGATGGAGTTATCTACGGTGAGGTTCGTTGGGCACCTGAGCAGCACCTATCAAAGGGCCTAAGCCTTGATGAGGTAGTTGAATACGTTGAAGAGGGACTATCTCAAGCTAGAGAAGAAGTTCGCAACAACGGTGGCTATTTGCAAACCGGTCAGTTGATCACCGCTATGCGTCAGAATGACCGTGCTCAAGAGATTGCTGAACTAGCGGTTCGTCATCGTGAAAAGGGCTGTGTTGGTTTTGACTATGCCGGACCTGAGGCTGGTTTCAGCCCTAGCCGCCACGCCAGTGCTTTCAGATGGTTGAATGAGCAGCTGATGCCGGTCACCTTGCACGCGGGTGAAGCAGATGGCAAAGAGTCCATCAGGGATGCCATCATCGATGGCAGAACTTTGCGCCTTGGCCACGGTGTTCGCATCATCGAGGATGTCTTCGTTGATGCTGAGGATTCCAACCAATACGCTTTCGGCGAAGTTGCAACCTGGGTATTAGAGCGAGGTATTGCTCTGGAACTAAGCCCATCATCTAATCTTCAGACCGGTGCCATCCCTGGAGTTGAAAACCCAACTATGAGCGATCATCCTTTTGATGAGCTTTATCGTCTCGGCTTTAATGTGACTGTCAATACCGATAACCGTTTGATGAGTGGCACTTCTATTACTCGTGAACTTGAACTACTAACCGAAGCGTTTGGTTATGACATTGAAGATCTTGAACTATTCCAATTGAACGCTGCTAATGCCGCATTTATTGACATGGACATCAGATCTGAGATCATGGATCGAATCACAGAAGGTTTCGCGAAAGCCTAGATTCATGTTTGAACTTCTTGATGCAGCTCTAGGTGAAGGTTCAATCCTTCTCAATCAAGAAGCATCTAGCGTAGCTGAATGCTTTAGCTTGGCAGGTAGTGCTCTGGTTGCAAGCAATCGAACCACTCCTGAATACACCAATCAGATGATTGAAGTGTTCAATGAACTAGGCCCCTATATGGTCATCGCACCAAACATTGCTTTAGCTCATGCACGACCTGGGGTTGATGTGATTAGCACCGGTTTATCATTGGTCACATTAAGCGAACCGGTTGAATTTGGTAGCAAGAAGTTTGATCCAGTGAAGATAGTTATAGGTCTAGCTGCAGTTGATCATGATGCACATATCGACCTAATGGCACAGTTGAGTGAGTTCTTCATGAACGTAACAAATGTTAACTTCTTATTACAAGCTAACGAAGTTGGGAAAGTTAGAGCTTTATTTCGTTAGGCTGAAAAACGTGAAGATAATTGCGGTTTGCGGAATGGGCATCGGTTCATCCATCTCTTTGAAGATGAATGCCGAGAAGGCTCTTGAAGCTCTCGGCATCAAAGCTGAAGTTCAAGCATTAGATCTTCGCAAAGCCCAAAACGAGGGCCACTCAGCAGATATCATCCTCACCACTGATGACCTCATCCCACTTCTCAAAGGCCTGCCAGGCAAACTGGTTGAAATCACCTATGTTTGGGACTTATCCGAGATTAGACAGAAGCTCTCTAGCGCTCTGGGTCAGTGATTCCAGCTTGGTCTTAGCCTCGGAAGAACTTTGACCCACCACCTGCAAATAACACTTCAACTTAGGCTCTGTTCCGCTAGGTCTAATAATCACCCTTGAACCATCCTCAAGGTCAAAACGCAAGCCATCGGTTGGCGGTAAGCCGTTGGCCCCCTTGGCTAAATCAGTCATTGTTGAGTTAATGCCGTTCAGGCTTGTTGGGGTGGAGGTTCTAAGTGCAGTCATGATCTTCGAAATAATGCCAAGGTCGGTTACCCGAATGGAAACCTGACCGGTTCCATAGTGACCGTATTTATTACCTAATTCTTCAAGCAGGGCTAAAAGGCTCTTTCCCATTTGTGCTTGTTCATCTGCAATGTTGGCAATCAACAGCGCAGCACTGATGCCATCTTTATCTGAAACATGATTTGGATCAATGCAATAGCCCAGGGCTTCTTCAAAGCCAAAAATCAAATCAGGAACTTTGCTTATCCACTTAAACCCAGTCAAAGTCTCAACAAAGTTCAACCCATTCGCTTTAGCAACTGCTTGCAAAGACGAGCAGGAGACAATGCTGCAGGCAAGGGTTCCTGAAGTGTTTTGTTTAGCGATGTGATCAGCCAGAATGAGACCAATCTGGTCGCCGGTTAGTCTTTGATACTCACCATCGATTTTCAGTGCCACTGCTAGACGGTCAGCATCAGGGTCATTGGCCAAAATCAGATCTGCTTGAACTTCATTTGCCTTAGCAAAAGATAGATCCATAGCACCTGGTTCTTCAGGATTAGGAAAAGCAACTGTTGGGAAAGCACCATCCGGT